>Ga0187782_10000020_pt1 | contig 86048 bp, 73 predicted proteins | sample 0715_SJ02_MP15_2_FD_132454 | JGI IMG/M metagenome (GOLD analysis project Ga0187782, IMG submission 132454) | Tropical peat soil microbial communities from peatlands in Department of Meta, Colombia - 0715_SJ02_MP15_20_MG | ecosystem: Environmental > Terrestrial > Soil > Wetlands > Peat | place... | reverse complement strand
AGTCCTCGGCAAAAGCCAGGTCGTCGGACGTGTAGCGTCGGTCGGACTCGGTGTAGACGAACGTCATTGCCCCGACGGCGCGGCCCCGAACGCGCAGTGGGACCACCATGGCCGAACGCAACCCGGCCCGCTGGACGGTGCGCAGGGGGTCGGAGTCCTTCGCCGAAGATTGGAGCGGCTCATCGGGAATTTCCCCGAGGAGCGCCGGCTGGCCGGTACGAATCGCTTGCCGGACGCCGGTGGATACATCGGGATCGGCCAAGTAGCGTTCGGTCAGGTCGTGTGAGCCGCACTTTGCCCGCTTCCGTGGAGGCGGCCGCCACCGGGCGAAGCTCGCCCGTTTTCGCGTCGAGCAGGTCGATGCAGCACCAGTCGGCAAAACATCGGGACCGTCAGGCGCGCGACGTTCGCCAGCGTCGCCTCGTGGTCCAGCGACGAAACGAGCGCTTCCCCCGCCTTGGCCAGAAACTCGCTCCTCGCGCGCGTTCGCTTCTCCTGAGAAGCGTCGCGGAACACGAGCACGATACCGATCAGGCGGCCGTCTTCCCCGCGAATCGGCGCCCCGCTGTCGTCGATGGGCACCTCGGTTCCGCGTCTGGAGCGGAGCAACGTATGATTGGCGAGACCCACCACTTTTCCTTCACGGATGACCTTCGCGACGGGACTCTCGACGGAGCTGCGAGTCGTCTCGGAGAAGATCACGAACACGTCGTCGAGAGGTCGGCCTTGCGCGTCGGCCTGACTCCAGCCGGTGAGGCGTTCCGCAATCGGATTCATGAACCTCACTCGGCCCTCCACGTCGGTCGCGATGACCGCGTCCCCGATGCTGCGCAGCGTCGTGGTGAACCAGCGTTGCGCCTTGTCCTCGCGCTCCCGGCGCGATGCGCGCAGGACCGCCTGCGCGCACTGGTCAGCCAGCGTCACAAGAAAGGCCCGCTCGTCGACCGAAAAGGTATGAGGCAGGTTCTCTACGGCCGTGGCCTCGATCCGCTTGCGCGTCACCGCAGACTCGTACGGCTCGAGGAACATGGGATTGCCCGTGCCCACGTAACCGCGCGCGCCCGATTCGCCTTCGAGCAACGTGGCGAGCCACTCGTACACCACGCGACGTACCTCCATCGTGTGGCCGACCCATCGTTCCGCCGCGACGTGAGACGCGAGGGCCGCCACGACAAGGACGCCGGCCAAGCCGAGGGCGGCGGCTGCAGCGAAGAACAGCCCTCCGGCCCGCCTTCGAGCTGGCACCGCGCGCGGCATCGTGGCGGCCGAGCTTAGATCGGCTCGCGTTTGGGTTACAGGTTCCGGGTGGCTCACGGCACGACCCGATCTCTGCTGAACCCGCTATGGCTCGGGCCGCGCCGGACTCGGCAGATCGACTGAGGCTGATCGTTCATCCCATGCACGAATACCTGCCGCTCGTCCCATGCATGAATACCTGCCGCTCATCCCACGCACGAAGGCCTGCCGCTCATCCACGCAGGAAATGCCCGCCGCTCATCACGAGCTATCACTCATCACGAGCATGAGGCACGGTCTTGGCTCCTCACTGGGCATTGACCTCCGGGTGAGCGACCATGACGGGAGCCATGACGGGCTGTGGGCGGGCACCCCGTTTGCGACTGACCGTCGTCATGAAAACACTCATCAAGGTCGCCATCCCCCTCGCAATCTCCGTCGTGGCGGCGGCCGCTTGTTCGTCCAGCTATCCTGGCGTCACCAACGTCCAACCAGCGTGCCTCGCGTGGGGCCAGACCTGTTATTACGGCAGCGAATGCTGTTCCCTGAAGTGCTTGAACAACGTCTGCCTTCGCTGAGCTGAGCCCCGGCGGAGAGGTCCTCGCTCAACACGTGCGAACTCCTCGCTCAACACGTGCTACGCACGAGGAATGAATCCTGCAACCGCAGTCGCGAAGAGCCGCAAAGAGTGAGGTAAGAGCGATGGAACCGACCTGGAGGCCTCACGAAAAACACGGTGAGTTGACCGAGCGCAGCGACCTGCCCGACAGCGCGTTCGCGTATCCGAGAGAGCGAAAGGAGCCGCTCACGGACGCGCCTCACGTACGTAACGCAATCGCTCGCTTCGATCAGGTCATCGACGTCTCGGACGAGGAACGCGAGCTTGCGTTCGCGAACATCACGGCCGCGGCGCGATACTACGGCGTCGACATGTCCGAGTCGAACTGGCACGAGCTGGGGGACCGCCCGAAGACGGGCCGCACGTCTGCCGATCGAGAGCGAGCCGCGCAACAGGCCGCCAAGACTCGCAAGCTTCGCGGCGAATAGCCCACAGGGTTCGTGCACCTCATCGCGGGTACGGCCCGAAGTGGCGCGGCCGCACGACCATGTGCGCGAGGATGACGAGCAGGACCCCCCCGACGACGGACCAGAAGATGGGAAACGGACGGCCGTCGATCGAGATCGCAACCAGAGCGGGCAAGTGCAGCATCCTCGCTACCCGTGTTCCAACGAACGCTCCGATAAGGCCCAGCAGCACGGCCGCAATGAAGCCACCGCCGGTTGCTCCTGCCAGGGCGCGCGCGATGGCTCCGCAGACACCCGCGACGATCAGATAGATGACGAGCTCCGTGAGGGTCATTTTCGGCACTCCTGGGAACGAGCCGGGGTTCATTCTTTGCGCTCTTGCCCACCCTCACGCCTCGCAACCAGGGTGCCAGCGTTTCGAAATTCGCCGTCCGTCGGAGAAGCGTGTCAGCGAACAGCCCCTCAGCCCGAGCGTTCCGCCGAACGAAGCACACGATGCGAGGAGCGAGCTCACCGCGGCAGCTCGACACGTGCCGTGGCTTTTCGCCACTTTCGGCAAAAACCGCAAAAATCCTGCCGGTAGCGCCGCACCGCCAATGCCGACCTATACGCTGGACTGAGCTCGCGAATACGCCACCTCGCTACTGCCGCCTCGCCTCGCTACAGTCCCGTAGCGATGGGGTCGCCGGAGTACACCACCTCGAAATCGGAGCCGGTGATGTTCTTGAAGTCAGCGGTGATCTCATCGATGAGCGTGTCGTTGCCATCCGGGGCGAGAGCGTTCCAGCCGTCGTTGCTATCGCCCTGGAAGAACCAGTCGGATCCGTTGTCTGCAACGATGAGCCCATATTTCTTCATCGCGGCCATGATGACCTGCGACGCCGCGGTGAAGCTCGACGTGGGAACGGATGCCTTCATGCGCAGGCGAAGACCCATCGGAGGAAAGGCGCTCCCCAGGGGCTCGGATCCGGCGCTGTGAGTGGCGGGCAGGATGTAGCCCATCTGGGTGGTGTTGAACGTCATTCGGATCGCATGGGTAATGGTCCCTGCGCCGACCTCGGAAAGCTTGACGAGACCGGGCAAGATGGCGAGTCCGGCGGCATCGGCTGACGTCCATCCCAACGGTCTCAGCGCATTGGAGGTGAGATCGAACACCGCACCGTTGGCGCAAGAGAACGGGGCCGCCGACACGACCACGCAGTTCCACGCCTCGAAGGCGCTACATCCGTTCGCGCCCTGCTGAAGGATCAGCCCATGCTGGTCACCCGGCAGGTTCCCCGGTGTTCCGCCAGGCGGTGGATTGTCCTCGATCTGCATGCCGACGAAGAACGGCCATGCCGTCTCGCCGGTTGGGCTGCCGGCGGTCACCGGGTCGACTCCGATCCATCCGCCGGGGCCAGGGTCACTTTCGTTGGCGAAGAGCGTGAAGTCGATCGTCAGGTCCTGTTGCCCCGCGTCGACGACGTTGAACGGAATGCCGCCGATGTTCGACGTGTACCCGCCGAAGTCCGGATGCAAAGCCGTGGTCTGGGGGATCTGCGTATCGTAGGTGTGAATCACCTGCACGTCCGGCCCATCCACCGCGACGTTCCAGGGGTTATCCGGCGGAAATACCATGCACCCGGCGAGGGTCGTGCCGGGGCCGGCGACTCCCCCGGGAATGCCGGCGACCGCCTCTCCACCCTCTCCGGCTCCTCCGTCGCTGGATGTCGCGGGCGCGCTGTCCCCGCCTGCGCTTGCATCACCACCCGTGGCCGCCGCGACACCGGCGCCCGAGCTCGCGTCGCTGCCCTCACCGGAGTTGGTGCTAGAGCTCGCGGACAGATTGGCGACTGAGCTCGTACCGACGCCCGAGCTGCCTGCATCCGAAGTGGTACCCGTGTTCGAGCACGAGCTCGAGGTGGCGACACCCGCTCCCGCGCTCGAGCTCGAGCCGGCACTGGAACCCGAGATCGCGCTTGATCCAGAGGTTCCAGCGCCTTCGAGACCAGTCTGTGATGTCGTTTGCCCTTGACCGCTCGAACTCGAGTCGCTCGATGCCGCGCACCCCATGGGGATCCCAGCGAGCAATGTAAATGCGATCGTTGTCCTCTGTACGGTGGGAGTATACATTGGGCGTTCAGTCCTCACTTTGAGAGTGAGGGGGCACTCTACGATCTGGGTGAAGACGAATTCAAATCGAGTTACGGCTGGGAGATCGGTATTGGCCATCTCACGCGTACACGTTCTCACCATGGTTCGGCAGTCATCGAGCAGGCGCGCGTTCGCTCTCGCCGCGCGTCGCACCACGCCCACTCGGAACCGCAGCGCTTGAGCGAGTTACCCGCAGCGGCGTACGTGCGCGGCGTCCTGCACGCGCAACGTCTCACGTGCACACCGTCTTGCCTTGGGTGGGACGAAGTGCCGTCGGCGCTAAAGGGCTCGCTCGAGTCTCGCAGCCGAACAGCGCGGGGAGCAACGCGCCAGGGTCAATCCTTCGTCACCCGCGGAGCTCGGCCGTCGTTGCTTGTGTCATGCGCTCGCCAGAGCGCATTCGACCAGACGCTTTCGACGGACGAGGCCGCTGCGGGGACCGCGCAGCCTCGTTGACACCCCGCTGGGACGGCGGCGTAGTGGCGGGCGACCGCTTCCGTTTCACTCCATCGGAGAATGCCATCGTCGTAGGCTTGCCTGCGCACGGATCGCCATGAACACGTCCTGCGCCGCGGCACGCTCTCCTGCATGAACGGGCGCAGCCAAAGAGTCTCCTCACGATGCCGAACGAGCGGGCCGAACGAAGCAATACAGTAATACGGATTGCTTTTCTCGCGATCCTTTACACCGGAATCGCCAAGCTCGGCCTCAGCTTGGATGCAGTGAGCGGCTTTGCCACCCTGGTGTGGCCGTCGACGGGGGTGGCTCTCGCTGCCCTGCGTCTATTCGGTTTCTCGTTGTGGCCCGGCATCTTCTTCGGCGCTTGGATCGTCAACAAGTGGACGGGAGCACCGGCGGCGGTCGCTACCGGCATCGCCGCGGGCAACACGCTGGAGGCCGTGCTGGGCACGTACGCTTTGCGCAGGTTGACTGGCGCTCAGGACACGTTCGACAGTCTCCGTCACGTGCTCGCTCTCATTCTGGGTGCAGCCGCGTTGAGCACCCTGGTCAGTGCCACAGCTGGAGTAACCAGCTTGAGCCTCGGAGGCATCGTTCGGTCTCCGCATCAGGCCATCGACACCTGGCGTGCCTGGTGGGTCGGAGACGTGCTCGGCGATCTGGTGGTAGCACCTCTTCTCTTGACTTGGCTTCGGAGAGGCGAGTCCGTCCGGCTGTCGGCGGCAAGCTGGACGGAGGCGGCCTCGCTGGCCGTTTTGCTCTTGTTTGCCAGCTGGGCGGTCTTCTTCCGGCCGTCGATGCCGGTCTATCCATTCGAGTCTCCCTACATCTTGTTCCCGCTGTTCGTTTGGGCCGCCCTGAGGTTCGAATTGAGGGGAGCGACCCTGGCCACGGCGTTGGCCTCCATCCTGGCCATCTGGGGGACCGTGCGAGGATCGGGCCCATTTGCCAGAGAGCAGCTCGCGAGCGGGCTCCTCGCCTTGCAGACCTTCATGGGCTGTGCGGCCATCACTCCTCTGATCGTGGCCGGTGTCACCATGGATCGCGCCCGTGCCGTTCGATCCCACGAGACCTTTCTGGCTATGGTCTCGCACGACCTCAAGAATCCTTTGCATTCCCTCCTGATGAGCGGGGAATCTTTGCGCCGCAAGCCGAGCGAGGACGCAATCGAGAAGCACTACCTGGTCTTGAAGCGCTCGGTCGAGCGGATGATGCGTCTCATCACGGACCTGCTGGACGCCGCAGCCATCGAGCAGGGACGCCTAACCATCGATCTCAGGGCGGAAGAGACGCGCGCCCTGGTCAATGAGGTCGTGGAGTTGATGCGGCCCCTGGCCTTGGCCAAGAACATCGTGCTTCACATAGAGCGCGTGGACGCGATGGACGTCATCTGCGATCGAGGTCGCGTGCTCCAAGTCCTGTCCAATGTGATCGGGAACTCGATCAAATTCTGCTCCCCACAGTCGAGCATCAACGTCCACGTGAAGCGCGTCGAGGAAGTGGCTTGTTTCTCAGTGCAAGATACGGGGCCGGGCATCGCACCGGGGGACCTCGCGCACGTCTTCGATGGGTACTGGCATACCAAGTCCACTGCCGGAGGCGGCTCCGGCCTCGGCCTCTTCATCGCCAGGGGCATCGTCGAGGCCCATCGAGGGCGCATCTGGATGGAAAGCAAGCTGGGGAGCGGATGCACTCTTCGATTCACCCTGCCCGTGAAAGGGGAGCCGTCGCAGCGCAGGCTGGGGCCCCGACGGGCCGGTTCTTGAGTCGATGGGACGCCGTTGCCCCGCCCGTCCCCAGGCCCATCACGGCCCGTCGCCCTGCGTCAGTCGCTCACAGGAGCGTCGGCAGCCGCAATCGCCCCGTCGGGCGTTGGCGCCGCGTCCGCGGGAGCGCTTGCGTCCTGAAAAGCGCCTGCGTCTCCGGGAACGCCCGCGTCCGATCCGGTCCGCCCGACGCCGCACTGGAGCAAGCAACCTACGCCCGTGCCCCCCGCGAGAAAGCCTCCGACGCAGTCCGCGAGCGCCTGGACCGTCGCTGCATCGGCCATCGCCAGCGGCTCACCGCACGTGACGGCGCTTCCGCCGTCCGCAGAGCATGCAAGAAACGCGAGGAGCTGGCTGTTGCAGGTGCAGTCCACGGCGCATGCCTGCAGCTGGGCGCTGCACGTCTGCACGATGCACGTGATGCACAGCGATGCGGCGTCCGAGCCGTCGAGGTCAGCTTCGAACGCCCCGAGAGAGGCGCCATCGACGACGCACGATACCGACGAAGCCTCGAGGCCCCCCTCCGCCGCGCCGTCGGGCGTGCTCTCCGACGGACCGGTGGACGCATCGGGAGAGACCGCCGCCACGACCCCACCGCCGCAGCCGCAGGCGACCGCCGTCGCGAACGCTGCCTTTGCTCTGAACCGTACCTGCCATCGCATGGGGCGCCTCGACGCGCTATCTACTCCACGCGGGACCCGCGCGATAGCCTACCACTCCGCGGTGACCGCGAGCGCCCCGGAGCGGGTCCGGACCGCAGGCGAAAGGGCCACGCTCACACGCGTCGCGGACACCGGACGGGCCGGGGCCGTAACCCATAGAACGACAGCTGCCGTCAATGCGGCGCCGGCAATCGAAAATGCGACGGTGGACAGATCGGCAGAGTGGCCCGCCCCCGACTGCTCGCTCTGGGCTCGGCTGCCGGGTCCGCAGCTGGTCTTGCAATCGGACTGGGCCGCGGACCACTCGGAGAACGCGTGCAGACCGAAATAGGTGCCCAGCGCGACGCCGACGAGGCCGACCGAACCCACGCCGAACGCCGCGATCCGCCGGGAGGCGCCCATCGACGAAGTGGACGTGGAGCTCGTCTCCATCGGTTGGAGCGGGGCGACGACAGGGGCCGGACCGCCCGCGACGACGGACGTTGCTCCGACCGTCGACGAGGCGGGAACCGGGGCGGCGGCGGGAACGGGCGCCGCAGACCCCGACGCCGGAGGACCCGGGGTCGCATCCGCCCCATTCGCGGACGGTGCAATCGGCGGCCCGGGCTCCGCTTCGAGCGATCTGTGCTCGCCCTCGCCGATCTGAATTCGATAGGACTTCGCGTGGTGTCCCGGAGCCGCCAGCGTAATGATGTGTGCTCCAGGATCGACCGGCAACTCCACGCCCAACGCGGCGGCGCTCAGCGCCACGCCGTCGCACGAAAACGCGGTATCTCCAGGAGCGGAGGGAGCGAGACGCACCGTCAGCCTGGGAACGCGCGCGTCGATGGCTGCGAAGCGCTGCCTCGCGAACGGCCCTCGACGCACCGCATCGTTCTTCGCATCAGCCAAGTCAGCCGCTTCTTGCCAATGCTGGCGCGCGCTCGCGAGGTGATTGGTTGCTTCCTCGCATTCGGCCAGGCTGATGAACGTCCCGACGGCCGGCTCGAGCTGCAGGCTGGCCAAAAACTTCGCGCTCGCCCCCTCGCAGTCGTGCGCGAGCATGCTGCGTCGGCCCTGTTGAAACAGCTCCTCGGCCTCGGCGGAAGCCGCGGTCTGCGCGTGGCTCCCGGGCGCGGCCAACAGCGCCGAGACACCGACGACAGCGATGATCGCTCGGCGCGAGCAGCGTCTCATCGAAAGCTGCCAGGGTCGAAGGTCGGAGTCGTGTGCGGATTGCTCTTGACGGTCGTCGGGGCCACGGGCGGGCCTCGAGTCTCTGGCTCCGAGGTCGCCAAACCAGAAAGAGAGGGTCGGCCGGCATCGACGGCAGACGGTGCGGCGACGGTCCCTGCAACCATGGCGGCCTCCTGCACCGTCTCCCGCCGCGCGCCGGCATGGGCCGCAAGGCTCTCGCGGTCAGGCGCAGACTGCGCGGCCGATTCGGGTACCGCCGCGGACCGCGCGGGCGATTCCGCCCTTTCGGACGAGCCCGGCGAAAGAGGCGCGGCCAACGCCGACGACCGGGGGCTCGACGAAACCGGGACGGACGCCCCAGGAGTCACGCGCCACACGAGCAGAGCGACGCCGAGCATGGCCGCCCCCCCGGCGGCCAGCCCCGCCGTTCCAAGGGCACGAGGGCGGATCGTCGAACGGCGCTCCGGCATCGTCAGCGGCGATGGGGTCGCCGGAACATTCTCGGTCACGGGAGCAGCAGAATGCGGGCCCGCGGAGGAGGCGGTCGCGGGCGGGTGCCGCTTGACGCCTGGGTGCGGCTCGACGGCGCCGAGGGGGTGGGCGGCCAGGCCGGCGCGTGGCGCGGGGATGCTCGAACGACCGGAGATCATGGTGGCTACGACGTCGGACGGGACCCCCGCATACGGGATCAGAACGCGGCCGATCTCGAAGATCGACGGGCGTTTCGCACGATCGAACGACAAGGCCCGCATCACGACATCGGTGAGCTCTTCGGGCAAATCAGGCCGGTGTCGCGAGAGCGGGACGATGGACTCGTCGACAATGACCTTGACGACGAGAGCGACGGTCTTGGCCTCCGTGGGCCGAACGCCAGCGAGGCACTCGTACACGATGACGCCGATGGCCCACACGTCGCTGCTGGAATCGATCTCACCGTCGCCGAAAAACTGCTCGGGAGACATGTAGAACGGCGTCCCGAGGACCGTGTCGCTGTGCGTCAAGGCGCCGCTGCGTCCCGGGCTATCTTCCGGCGCCGTAAGCTTGGCGATGCCGAAGTCGAGCACGCGAACCTCGAGCCCGCCGCCAAAGCCGTGCGTCGACTTGGCGAGAAAAATATTGTCCGGCTTGAGGTCGCGGTGAAGGACTCCCACTGCATGGGCGGCCTGCACCGCCGAGATGACCGGCAGCATGATCGCCGCGACCTCGGCCAAGCAAAGCCTGCGATCGCGTCGAAGCCGGGCACCCAGCGATTCTCCTTCGAGCAGGTCCATCACCATGATGGGAACCCCGTCGTCCTCGAACACGTCGTGAATGACGATCACATTGGGATGGGACACCGCCGACGCAGCACGCGCCTCGCGCAAGAACCGCTGTCGGGCGCGATCGTCCGAACCCGCCCTTTCCTTCAGGAACTTGAGAGCGACCCCTCGCCGCGTCACGACGTGCGTCGCCGCCCAGACTTCCCCGAAGCCCCCTTCGCCGAGACGTCGGTCCAGGCGGTAACGCGCGATGATCGCCCCTTCGCGCCGCTCCCGAGCCGTTGTCATGCGCGCGCGCGGGAGCGTATCATGCGCGCCGTGCGTCAGCCGAGCACGATAACGGGGGCGGGGGTGCCGGGCGAAGGGTCCTCGGTGGAAGCGGCAACCGATGGGCGTGCGAAGTGATTTGCGTACGCATCGTTCCGTCGTCCCGGTTGGCGCGCTGGTCGCGGCCGGCGTCGTGGCGGCTGCGACGCTGCTCGCGACCGGCGTGGCCGGCTGCCGGCAGATCGTGGGTGTGACCGAGCTGAACGATCAGGTCTGCGGCGCCTTCGGTGACTCGGGCATCCCCCTTACCGGCGCGTGCAGCGCGTGCGCGATGGGGTCGTGTTGCTCGCAAGCGACGGCATGCCTCGCCTCGGTGCCCTGCGCGTCCCTCGAGGCGTGCCTGGCCCAGTGCAATGGCGACCCCGCATGCCGATCTCAGTGCACGATCGACAATCCGATCGTGGGCAATGCAGACATTCCGGCCGCGCTCGATGCGTGCCTCGTGTCGCAGTGCGAGGATGCCTGCGGCCTCACCTGCGGCGCTCTGTCGAAGGTCGCGCCGCCGGACGCCGCCGCGGCCTGTGCGACGTGCATCGAGTCGGTCGCCTGTGGGCAGGCCCAGTCGTGCGCGCAAAGCCCGGTCTGTCAGGGCGCGCAGCTGTGCCTCGAGAACTGCACGACGGGGGATTGCTCGGGGACGTGCAACGCACCCGAAGACGATGGGGGCACGCCGTTCTGCGTTGCGAACTGCGGGCCATCCCAGTGCGTGGCGCCGTGCTCGGGCGGACCCGCCTCCACGCTCGAATTCAACTTCTCCGCTCAGGTGGACGGGATGTGTGAGGATCAATGCCGCATCGGTAACAACTGGTGGTGCGTCGGCAACGAGCAATACCAATATCCGGCCCCAATCAGTGCGACGCGACAGGTCATCGTGGGGTTCATCGACGACGTCAAGAGCCAGCCCCAGGTCGGTGTGACCGTCGAGATGTGCTCGAGCAAGGACCCGGAATGCGCGGCGCCGCTGGATACCCAGGTGACGAACGACGGCGGCGTCGTGACCATGACCGATCAGAGCGGGGCAGGCAACGGTGGTGACATCGGTTTGAATGGCTTTTTCAAGCTCACCTCACCTTCCCTTTACCCGACAACCGTGTACTGGGGCTTTCCGCTGAGCGAGCCGCATGGCGTCATCGGCACTCCGATCCCGGTCTTTCCCGCGGGCGACTGGCAGGACCTTCTGGAGGTCGCCGACGTCAGTGCCGATTCGATGCGCGGCCACATCGCCGTCGTCGCGCTCGACTGCCTCGGCAGCCAAGCGCCCGGCGTCACGTTCACCGCGACCGGAACCGACAGCGAAACGACGCTCCTCTACTTCGTGGGCGGCACCCTTTCAACCGATGGGGGCACCGACCGGTCGGGGTCGGCGTTCTTCCTGAACGTGCCTGTAGGGACGACGACCGTATCGGCCATCCCCGCCGGCCTGGGTGGGCAGATCTCCGGCCAGGAGACCGTCTATGTCCGCGCAGGCGCAGTCACCGAGGTCAGCGTGGCTCCGACGCCCGTGTCGACGAACTAGTGATCGAACGCGCGTCCCCCCTCCCGCGCCGCCCCCCAACGGTCTGCTATTTGCGTGAAGCGGCTATCGGCTGAGGGGCGCCGTCGCGCGATCAGGGCACGCGATGCCCATCGACGAGAACACCGAGGTCGCGGCCCCGATCCGGATAAGGAAAGACGGTGTAATCGCGGGCAGCAAGCTCCACCGGAGGCAGAGACTCGAAGCGCACGACGCGGCACCCTTCCGTGCTGCGGGCCAGGGCGCTCTCGCCGGGAACATGGAGCGGAACATCGCCCCTGTGATTGAACGCGACCACGATGCCGCCGCGCGAAGTCACGAGCCCCACGGGCCGGGGCTTGCAAGGTACATGGTTCGCCAGGGTGTGCGCCCACACCGGTTCGCCTCTCCGATCGAGAACGGCAAGGAAACGGCCGCAAAGGGCATCCGCAGGGTGCCCACTCGGGTCGTCGTAGTAGCTCTCGTTCTGAGCGGCGAACGGTCCGATTCCGAATCGATCGGTCATGTTGCCCTCGAACCAGACGTTGCCCTGGCGATCGATACCGAGGGCGTCGACCCGTCCCACGTCGAGGTAGCCGTAGCCGTGCTCCTCCGGAATGAGCTGATAGTCCACGTGGCCATCGGCCGACAGCTTGATGAAGACCGGCTCCGTGGAATGCAGGTACGGATGGGACGTGCTGGCGGGCGGGTATGCATCCGACCAAGGGGAATCGGCCACCGCAACGACGGTCCCGTCTTCGTCGGTCGCCATGAGAAAGCTCGTGGCCGTGACACCCCACACGTGCTCGGCGATGGCGTCACCGGTGGCCGTCAGCCAGGTGAAACGGATGTCTTTCGAAGAGTGACGCGCGACGATGATCTTGCCATCCGAGGCCCGAGCGACCCGCACCGAATCGGCGTCCGGCCACGCGAGCGACGCCCGCGCATTGCCCTTACCGTCGAACAGCACGAGAGACACGTTCCGGCCGGCAAGATCCGGCGCGACGAGGACGACGCCACCGGCTGCGTCGAGGACGAGCGACGCCGAGAATGGCGACACGGGGGTGACCGGTGCAGTCCACAAGAGCTCCCCGGTTTCGGAAAGGCGAGTGAGCTTGAGGGTGCCGCCCATGGCCACGAGAGCTGCGACGCCGCCGTCGGCCTTGGCGTCCGAGAGGACCATGACGCGCGCGTCGCCGGGAAAGTGATGCATCCATTGCCGCGCGCCGTCGGGAGCCGAGGCAACCAGCAGCGCCCCGAGCGCTCGATAGAGAGTACCGCGACGGTCGGAGGCGAGCATGGGGCACGTCGTCCAACCTGCCGGGTCAGAAGGCAACAGGCTCGCGGGCAGGACCGGGGCGTGCAGCGGAGGTGGCGCCGTGTCCCCGGCGGTTGGCGGCACCGACGCTACCTGCTGAGCGCCTCGGGAGAAACAGGCCACGGCAAGGAGGCAAGAAGCGAGAGGAGCTGCGCGACGCATGGCGACCCCACCGACGATGGTTGGCTTACTACGAATAAAGTGCCGCCAGGGCCCGCAGAGGGAGCAACATCGTCGATGCATCCATCGCCGCCGTGTTTTTTTGCAGTGAGGGCGCGCCGAGATGCGCTGCGCTCAAAACTATTTACCAGCATCCGAGCGACGACCGCGTCAGCGCTCGCACCTGCCGTCCTTCGTGGGGCCTGGTTCCGGGTCGGCACTCCATGCGTTGCCCGGTCGTCGCATCGCGTCGTCGCAACTCAAAACCGGCCGACAACGCCGAGCCCCGCGCCATCCTTGCCGAGGGGCACGGGAACGACAGCCACCTGGCTCAAGTCATTGCGAATGAGGACGGTCTGCGGCGAGGTCAGACCGTAGATGAGCAAGGCGAGCCCGGCGGACTGAGCGAGGCCATCGACCGCGAGAAGGACGGTGCTCGTCGCGGTGCTCGTGTGGGCCATCTGGATGAACGGCCCGATGCCCGGAACGTAAAGGGCAGCGTCGGGACTCGAGCTCGAAGAGCCTTCGCTGCGTGCAGCGTCTTGCTCTGCCGCAGCGGTGAGGATGGAGAAGAGGTACATTGTCCCGAAGGTGATGGCTCCGCCGATGATCGGGCCTTTGCGGACCCGCGTTGCGCGGTGGTAGCCGTCGGGGATCGGATCTCCATCGTTCCATTCGAGCTCGAGGGGGCCGGACAGGGCGACACTTTGCGGCACATAAGTCCGCTGTGTCGGCTGGGCCAAGGGCGCGACGTACTCGCCGTTCGCGGCCCGCGCCGTAGGGGGGGCCGGCGACGGGGGCGGCGCCGAGTCGTCGTCGGCGTACGCCGAGGCGGTGAGCGCGACGACCGATAAGGAAGCCAGAGCGGCGACGACGGTACGGAGACCGGAACGGATCATGGGGTTGCGGCGCCCGCTGCACGAAGCGTGCGTGAACCAAGCCCCTTGCTAAGCCGCGAAGATTGCGAGGCATTGAGGCAGTCTCGGAACGACCGGGTGTGACGGCGGAGCCGCGGTTGTGCCGCGACCGCGTGTGGCTCACATCCACGGGATACGCCAGGGTATGGGCGGGGACGGGTTGGTGCTCCCATCGACGGGCTAGGCGCCGAGCACTTGCCTTGCCGCGCGCTGCCCACTGGCAATCGCGCCGTGGACGGTCGCATTGCGCCCGTCGGACTGTGTGCATTCGCCTGCAAAAAAGAGCGTGTCTTTCACCGGAGCAGCGAGCTCTGCGCCCGCATGGCGCCCGCCGACCGCGGCGTAGCTGTAGGCGCCCCGCGCGAACGGGTCGCTCTGCCAGTCGTGGCTGAATCCACCGCAAAGGTCCTGGCGCAGTCGGTTCGCGTCCACGTCGAGCGCGGATGCCAACGCTTCGGTGGCTGCGTCCGCGCGCTCGGCATCACCGAGCGTGGCAAGCGCGAGCGCCCGGCGCCCACCCGCCCAACCCGTGATGACGGGCCACGGCGCGGGGCGGCTCATCCACCAGACGGGAAAGGGGGGCTCGCCGGAGAACAAGAAGCCCTCCCGTGGAAACGAGTCTCGACCTGCCCAGCGGTCCCCCTCGAATTGCAGGCTGACCCGAGCGGCGGGACCCATCTCGAGCCGGCGAAGGGCGTCTTGCTTGTCGGGAAGCTGCGGTGAAAAATCGATGGCCCCTGCCTTGAGCACACCGAGCGGAACCGTCACGACGACTTGGGGCGCAGTGAGCTCCGCACCGGTTTCCGTGCGAACGACGACGTGCCCGGACCGCCACGCGATGACCTTGACCACGGCGTTGAGGCGCACCGTGCAGAGCTCCTGGGCGACCTGCCCGAACAGGGCCGCAACCAGGCCGTCATAGCCGCGCACGAAACGAAACTGTCGCTCGCTCCCGGGCCGCTCGTCGGCCGCGGTGTTGTCGATGAGCGACTGCACACTGATCTTCGCCGGATCGGCCGCGTGATATCCCTCGACGAGCCCCAGCGCGCGTGACTTGATCGCGCGATCGACGTCCACCCGGTCCACCAGACGTTGGAACGACTCGTCGTCGTTGCCCGAAACGTGCGCAAGCAGGACGTCGATGGCCGAGAAGGCGTCCGCGCGGCCGGCCGCGACCCCTGCGGGTTCGCGTGGCGCGCTTCGCTCCACTTCGCGGAGCGGCAGGCTCGCTTGGCGGGCAACCCCGAGGACCTCCTCGACGGCCCCGTGGACGAACTCTGCGCCGAGCTCGACGGGGCCTTCGGCCGTATGGCGCGTCATCACGCGGCCCCCGAGCCGATTACGCGCCTCGAGCAGCAACACGCGCACCCCGGCGGCGGTGAGGTCGCGCGCGACGGCCAGGCCCGCCACCCCGGCCCCGATCACGATGACGTCGGGGCCCGTCATGGCCGCTCTGGACGCCGATCCCGGCCCATGAAAGCGTTGTGGGTAACGCCGTGGAGTTCGAGCAGCTCAGGTCCGGTGAAGGAGAGACCTTTCGACAGCTTTTCGCCATCTACGCGAGTTCGATCACGCCCCGCGAACAGAAGCCCGAGGACTGGATTCGGGTCATGGTCGCTTCTCCGGAGTACCGCGTCTGGGTCGCCGGTGCCGACGGCCTCGTGGTGGGCTTCAGCTTCCTGTTTCTGCCGCAGGCCGAGAGATTCGCCTTGCTCGAATACATGGCAGTGGCGCCCCAACACCGTGGGCGAGGGTTGGGAGCGGAGCTGTTCCGGCGGAGCGTGGCGCACGCCGCAACGCCCGAGGGAGCCGGGCTCCCGGTCCTCCTCGAGATTGACTCCGACCGCGAGGCGTCGAGCGATCGGTCGCTTCGCACGCGCCGGGAGCGATTTTACCGCCGGCTCGGTTGCGTGAAGATCACCGGCCTCCGGTACCTCATGCCGTTGCGCGGCGTTGGCCCGGTGCCGGAAATGGACCTGATGGTATATCAGGCGCAGCCGCGGATGGGCATCGCCCGCAGCCACTTGAGACGATGGCTCCAGACCATCTATCGAGACGTGTACCGCTGCTCGCCGGACGATCCCCGGATTGAGCAAATGCTCCTGCCTCTGCCCGATCCTGTCTCGGTCGAATGATGCGTAGACTGACCCCCAGAGGAGAATGGACATGGTCGGTTGTGACGGCGGAGCGGATGTCATGATGGCGTGGACCAAGGCGGGAGTGATCGCGCAGGCGCTGGGGTCGATCGGCATCGTGCTCACCCTTTGTTACTCGGCATGGACCTTCGCGACCACGCTTCGGGAAGGCTACTACGCCGAGCTCGACCGAGTGTACTTCGACCTCCTGAAGATCGGGCTCGAACGTCCGCACCTCCTGGGGTCCCTGCCGCCGACCGACCCTGCGAAGAGGAAGGAGTACGACGCGTACGCCTTCATGGTGTGGAACTTCATCGAGACCGTCGTCGACCGGTGCGAAGGCGCCTCCACCAAGCACCTGCGCGAAACCTGGTATCCGATCATCGCGACCGAAAACATGCTGCATCGAGCATGGTTCGACGTGCCCGAGAACCGACGCAAGTTCAAGGAGCGCTTCTGCCGGTTCATCGACGCGCACTACCCGAGAAACACGTCGGAGGCTGAGGCGGCCGTTCAAACGTAGGGGAGGCTACACTCGCAGGGTGCTTGGCGCCGACTCCTCGGAGCGTGCCCGCGAGCGACCCAATCGCCGCTGGCGCGATGACGAGTTTCTCGTGCCGCGCGCGCTCACCGACGGGCGCGCGTCCATCCGCGTCCGGATCGTGCCGGATGGAAGCGGACCATGGACCGAGTACCGGTACGCGGCATACGTGTGGACGCTGCCGCTGGCCCCATAGCGCACGAGTGGACGCCGCCCGCGGCCCGCGAGCCGGTTGACGGAAATGGTCCACAGCGGTCATCGTATGCAGGTGCGCCGCGTCCCGCCCACCCCTCCTCCGACGACAGCCGCTCTCGTTCGACGCCGTGCGGTTGCCGCGGGCGTGAGCATCGGCCTGAGCGGGGTGCTGGGCCCAATCGACGCCTGCGGCGGTAGAGTCGACAAAGGGGCGCCGGGCCAGGGTGGCACCGACTCCATTCAATCCGAAGCAGGGGGTTCGGCTACGAATGCGACCCACACCACGGGCCCAGAGGCGGGATCCCAGGGGACCTCCGCGGCCAGCTCGTCGCAAGCGACGCTGTACATTCCACCCCTTCCGCTGTCGTCCGATGCAGACGTCTCGCCTGCCGACGCCGCCGCGGCCAGCTCGAGCTCGTCGTCGCAGCGACCGGTGCCGCCTCTGCCGCCCGTGCCGCTGCCTCCCCGGTGATTGCATCGGATGCTGCTCAGGTCCTGTCATGATTCGAAGGCGCGCCCAGCGGGCTTCCCGCTCACGACTGCTTCCGACTCGTCTTGGTACGATCGGGCTATCGGACGAATGGCGCGCCTGGCTGATCGAGAACGTGGCGCTGGGGGTCGAGGACGAGGAGCTGACGGCGGCCCTCCGAACGGCGGGCGTCTCGGGCGTCCTCGCGGCTCGTGAAATCGCGGCCGCGCGCCGATCTCCGGCAGCCCTCGGCGCGCGTCGGGTCGCTCTCCGACTGCGACAGCACGAGCTTCACGCCCGCCTGCGGCGCGCGCTGTTGCGGAGCGCGTCGGAATGGCGCGTGGAGCGGCGATCGGGGGTCTGCGAGGTCGAGTTCTTCGAGCGCTACTATTCGGCCGGCGTGCCCGTCGTGCTCACCGATGTCCTCGACCCCTGGCCGGCGACGTCCGGCTGGGCCCCCGACGCATTCAAGGAGCGCTTCGGTGACGCCGTCATCCAGGTGACGACAGGGCGCGAGGCGGATCCGACGTGCGACGCCCACTTCGAAGACTTCACCGAAACCGTGACGCTCCGGGAGTTCTGCGATCGTGTGACGTCCACGGCACCCACTAACGATTTTTATCTGGTCGGCAACAACCGGGCGATGAGCCATGCCGCGCTCGGCGGCCTGGTCGACGATGTTGGCGGGCCGCACCCGTACCTCGATGACCGCCGCGATCCGGGATCGACCTCCCTGTGGTTCGGCCCGCCCGGCACGCGCACGCTTTTGCACCATGACACCGCAAATGTTCTCTTTTGCCAGGTCTACGGCCGGAAGCGTTTTTGGCTCGCCAGCCCCGCGGAGACGTCGCTTTTCAGGGGAATTCACCAGGGCTTCTTCGCGGAAGTCGACGCGGCCACGGCGGCGCGGCCTGAGGAGCTTGGCGGCCGCAATGTTCGGGTGCAAGAGGTGGTGCTCGCAGCCCGGGAGGGGCTCTTCATTCCTGTAGGATGGTGGCACGAGGTCGAAGCTCTCTCGGTCAGCATCAGTCTATCGCTGACGGCGTTCCGCCGATCCAACCGGTTCGAGTGGTACGCGCCGGGAAAGGTCGGCGTTCCGGTCGCCGACTGATCCTTTACGAGCGCGCCGCGCCTCCCCCGACCGGCGGACGCACCGGCGTTCTGACGGTTCGGGCCCTTGCCGAGAGGCGGCGGGCATGGCACACGTGGCCGTGGGGGTCTGCGATGGCCCGTCTGCGAGTGAAGCGGTCGAGAGGCGTCGGGGCGACCGGCGCGCTCGCGGTGCTGATCCTGCCGGTCGCCTGTGTGCCCTCCGTTCGCCCGGAGAGCGCTCCGGTTGTCGCCGAAGACAACGCGGCAGCCAGGGCGACCTTGGGCCACGGCGCGGAAGACCCGGGCCGACCGACAAACGCCGGCGCTCGCGATTCCGAACGGCTCGCCGATGCCTACGACGTCGTGCCCGAGGTGCACGGCGAAGTGCTGGCCTTTAGAATCGTGCAACGCGCCTCTCCCATGGAACCCGTCCCGGGCGGCACGGCCCCGCGGGTCCGCAGTAGTCGTCCCTCGAGCGGCGCGCCGGTGATCATGGACCTGGGGAGCGCCCTGAAGGTCGTGCGCGACGACGCACTGGAGCCCGATGGGGCGCCCCTGGACCTCCGCCGCACGGTTCTCCGCGGCAAGACCGATGATCAGGGCCGCGTGGAGTTCACGCTGACCGGTGTGCCGGCCGTCGCGATTCCCAAGGATGGACGCAGCTTCACCCTGACGATCGACGACGTGCCGCAAAGCATCCGTCTGCGGACGGAGGATGGGATGGCGCTCTGGCGGGCGGTTGCGGGCAACCCCCGCTCGCGATGGGCCCTGGAGGCACCCGTGGAGAGCAAGATGCTGCTCGACAGGGCGGATGCCGCGCTCGGCGACGACGCCGATCGAGGCAACCTCGAGGACGCCGACCGTGCACTGCAGGGGTTCGAAACGGTGCAAGAGGACGTGCTGCTGTACGCGCCGTATGCCGCGCGACCCGACCAGATGGACCGGGCCAGCGGGCTGCGCGAACGGCTGGCCGCCCGGACCGCCCAGATCGAAGCCGAAGGACGCCGAGCGGCCGACGAGACGCCCGAGGCTCGAAGGCAGCGACTGCAGGCGCGGCGGGAGAAACAGGAGGCAAAGTTTCGATCGACCCTGCAGAGCATCAAGCAGCAGGGCCAGATGGCGCCCCCCGCGTTGTGCGTTCGCGGCCAGGTCGCGCTTCGTCCCTTTCGCGCCGACGGCGGATGGGCGTTCGGGCCAAAGGCGTGCGCCGACGACGCGGGAGCGGCTTTGGCGATCTACGAGTCGGGCTGCGACCAGGGTTCGCTGGTCGACTGCTACCACCTGGGCCTGGCCTACGAGCACGGCCATGGGACGACGCGCAACGCTCGTAAGGCGGGCGCCCTGTACTCCAAAGCGTGCGCGGGCGGCTGGCCCGCTGCCTGTGCCCGGGAAGGTATTCTCGGTGATGGATCGTCTCTGGATCGCGCATGCGACGAGGGAGATGCGGAGGCGTGTCTGTGGGCCGGTCTCGGCTCGGAGCGCGCGTTTCGGCTGACGACAGCGGTCGCCGGGGCAACCGGTAGGAGCGATCCGTTTCGAGACCCGGACCGCGGGAGTCAGACCCCCGCACCTGACGACTCGAGCCGGACTTACCCTGCTGGCATCGGCGAGTTGGCCCGTTTCGAGCAGTACTCTTGCCTCCGTAGCGATGCGAACGGGTGCACGGGTTTGGCGTTCATGCTTCAAAACGCCCTGGCCTCGGAGCAAGACCTGGCCGGAGCAGCTCGGCTGTACGCCAAGGCGTGCAATGCCGGCCTGCCCCACGCGTGCAGCCGACTCGGCAACCTCTATGGCCTCGTCGGGGACTTCGACTACGAGGCCAAGGTGCAGGCTGCGTCTTGCGAGGCGGGCGCGGGCTGGGGATGCACGGTCCTGGCGGTCCTTTACACGCAGGGGCTGGGCGTCCCCAAAGACGAAGTCCGCGCGCGAGCGCTTTATGCGCGAGGCTGCGATCTCGATGACGATGTGGCTTGCCGAGAGGTCGGCCGCTAGGGCCCTCGAACGGGTCACCAGGGCGGGTCGATGCCGGTCGCTCGATCCACCGGCGCCCGCGCGCAGACGTTCGTCGTCGGCGCCAGAACCGCGTCTCGCCCTCTCGTGAAGCTCTGTGTCTCGACGATCGCCCGGTAGGCGCGATCGAGAGCCAAGGCGCGCCCCACGCTCGGGAGAAGCAAGACGCCGATGTCGCCGTGCAGCCGCTCGATTGCCGCAGGGCGCAGCGTCTGCGCGGCGCCCTGAACCTCGAAGAACCGAGCTTCGATCTCATCGTTCACGCGAAACTCGTCGCCGGCGCCGTTGGCTTCGAGGTAACGCGTGTATTCGTACTCGCCCGCGCGCGTGCGCGGCTCCGGCACACCATGCAGGCCGTGCTGCGTCCAGTGAAACCAGCCCGCGGCCGCGGCCTCGTACCCGAGCTTACGGGGCAGGGAAAAGACGCTGTCGGTCGTCGCGCCGATGCCCCCGTGGCAGCCCACGCAGGTGAGGCTCTCCTCGAACGACTGTCGGCGGCAGGGCTGTCCGCGACAGATGCCACCCCGTCCCGAGACGACCTCGTGCGTTTCACGAAAAGACGACCCCGCGCTCCATTCTCGAAATCTCGGACGATGAGCGACATCTCGGCCTTCGTGACCGACGTCGCAGTTCGATGCGGAACGCCCGATCGCAAGCGGCAGGTTGGTGACGACGGTTTGACGCCGAATTAACCTGCCTGACGCGCGTCAGTCTTTACCATCCGGCCCGCGAAGGAGGCAGCCATGGAACAGTTCGGCAACAGCAATTGCGTCGCAGTGTTCGATCGGCACGAGGACGCCGAGGCGGCGATTCGAAAGCTTCAGAGCAGCGGTTTCGACATGAAGCGCCTTTCGATTGTCGGCAAGGACTACCTGACGGAAGAGCATCCGGTCGGCTTCTACAACGCGGGCGATCAAGTGAAGTACTGGGGCAAGAAAGGCGCCTTCTGGGGGTCCCTTTTCGGGATCCTCTTCGCGCCCGCCTTCTTCTGGATTCCCGGCGTGGGCGCGATTCTCACTGGCGGCCTCATCGGATCGGCGATTATGGGGACGCTGGAAGGCGCGGCGGTCGGGGCGGCGGTCGGAAGCGCCAGCGGCGCGCTCTCCGCAGGGTTGGTCAGCCTCGGCATCCCGAAAAACAGCGTCGTTCAGTACGAGGCAAGCGTGAAAGCGAACAAGTATTTGCTGATCGCGAACGGAAGCCTCGCCGACGCCGAAAGAGCGCGCGCCATACTCGCGGAGGCGGGTGTGAAGGAGATTCAGGTCCACACACGGTAGAGTCGGTCGCGTGCCGATTGAAACGCGAGGTGCCGGGCCGAAGCAGAGAGCCACGCTCTCGTGAACGCCCGTGCCATTCGAGGAACCCTCGGTGTCGCCGCCGCGTTGCTGGCACTCGGCGCACTGGTGCTCGCGCGAGTCCACGTACCGAGGCAGGTCGCGATGCCCGCTGAGGTGACGCCGAGGGTCGATGGCGCGTACGCCGACAGAGTGCAGCCGATCTTCGATCGACGCTGCGTCGTGTGCCATTCGTGCTTCGACGCCCCCTGCCAGCTGAATCTGCAATCGTTCGAAGGGCTCGATCGCGGCGCGAGTCCGGTCCGCGTCTACGAACCGTCGCGCCTGGAGTCGATCCATCCGACGCGGATGTTCGAGGACGCGCGGACGACTGCGGAGTGGCGGGAGCGGTTCGGCTTTTTCCCCGTCGTCAGGCGCGACGGGCAGGCGAGTGCCGCTCCCGACCGCTCTCTGCTATGGCTCCTCGTCGCGCAGCGCCGGCGCGTGCCGAGCGCGACGCCGGTAGAGATCGACGCCCCGACGGTCTGCCCCGGCCAGATCTCGATTCTCGACGACGAGCTCCGGTCGAGCCCGGCGAAAGGGATGCCCTATGGCTTCCCTCCCCTTGTCGACGAAGAAGCCCGAACGATCGAGAGCTGGCTGCGAAGCGGCGCCGGAGGCCCACCCGCGGCGTCGGAGGGCGAGGTCGCGCGCGGCGCGATCGCGCGCTGGGAGGCGTTTTTCAACGCCGGCGACGCGAGGTCACGCATCGTGGCGCGCTATCTCTACGAGCACCTTTTCCTGGCCCACCTCGCTGTCGAGGGCGTGCCTGGAGAATGGTTTCGCCTCGTGCGATCCCGCACGGCATCGCCCGCACCGATCGACGAGATCGCCACCGTTCGCCCTTACGACGATCCGCGCTCCACCGAAGTGCACTACCGGTTGCGACGCGTCGCCGAGACGATCGTCGAGAAGACACACGTGCCTTACGTCCTGAGCGATGCGAAGCTCGCTCGGCTTCGGCGACTCTTCTTCTCCGACGCGGAGTGGCACGATCCGTCTCCGGCGTTCCCCTCGTACGATCGCTCGGTAGCCGCCAATCCGTTCGTATCGTTTGCCGCGATCCCGGTGCGATCGCGTTACCAATTCATGCTGGACGACGCGTACTACCACGTCCGGGCGTTCATCCACGGGCCCGTGTGCAAGGGCCAGGTGGCGCTCAACGTCATCGACGAGCATTTCTTCATCTTCTTTCTGGCTCCCTCGGTCGATCCGTCGATTGCACGCCCGGATTTCCTTGCACGGGCCGCCGGTGACCTCGCAGTGCCCGCGGAAGGCGGAGACGGTGTCGAAGCCGTCTATGCTCGCTTCAAGCTCCACGAGCTTTCCTATCTGAACCGCCGGGCGAAGCTATTGCGCGAAGCCGAGTCGCCGGGAAGGGCCCTGGCCGACGTCTGGGACGGCGATGGGACCAATCTCGGTGCAGTGCTCACGGTGTACCGGCACTTCGACAGCGCATTCGTCGTGCCCGGACCCGTGGGAGGGCTTCCGAAGACGGCTTGGGTGGTCGACTATCCTCTGTTCGAGAGACTGTATTACGACCTGGTGGCCGGCTTCGATGTCTTCGGCAACATGGTTCACCAGGTCTCGACCCGACGGTACATGAACCTTCTGCGCATTGAGGCGGAGTCTTCGTTTCTCAGCTTCTTGCCTGCCTCGCGGCGGCTTGCGGTTCGTGATTCCTGGTACCGCCCCGGTGGAGTGGCCAAGATCGTGGACATCTTGGATCCCCTGTACGCCGAACCGGAGACCCGGGTGGCCTACTCCGATCCCACCAACGCGAAAGACGAGCTCATCCTGCGACTCGTCTCCACCGTTCTGCCTCCTGCCGTGGTCGGTGATCGCGATCCGGTGCAGTGGGACGGCGTCCCGATCCCCGGCGACGATCCGGCATCTCGCTTCGAACGGGCCGTCCGGGCCTTCGTCCGGAAGCAGGGCTCGTTCGTGAAGGCGTTTCCCGACGCCGCGCTCGTCCGCGTCGACACCGGCGCGGCCGACGATGCCATCTTCACGATCGTCCGCAACAAGGCGCATCTGAACATCGACTTCATGTTCCTGGAGAAAGAGGAGCGCATTGTCACTGAGGACACGCTCCATGTCGTGCGGGGAGTCGCCGTGAGCCGTCCGAATCTCTTTCTCGACGTGCGCGCCGACAGCATCGCGCGCTTCGCCGCCGATGTCCTCCAGCTCGACGGAGGCGAGGCGGGGCGCATGATCTTTCTCGACCGTTATGGAGTCCGCAGAAGCAGCCCGACGTTCTGGGCCGTGTCGGACTTTTTCAACGAGCGGTTTGCGAGGATCGACCCTCTCGGCTCGGGAATCCTCGATCTGTCTCGCTACCTCAACGATTGATCGCCACGTCGTGGACGATCATTGAGACGGCGTGATCGAGGTGAGCAGGTCCGACAGATCTCGCGCGTGCTCCTCTTCGTCGGCGAGAATCGTCTCGAACATCCGACGGGTGGTGGGGTCGGCGGGGCCGAACCACTGGATGAGCTTACGATAGATCTCGATGGCGATGCGCTCGGCGACGAGGTCTTCCTCGATCATCGTGGTGAGTGGGCCGCCGGTGCCGTATTCGGTGGACGCTCGCGCCGTCAGCGTCGACGGATTGAAATCCGGATCGCCGCCGAGCTGATCGATGCGCTCAGCAATGAGCATCATGTGCGTCTGCTCGTCATTTGCATGCTCGGCAAACTCGGCGGCGACCTGGGGATTGTCGATGCCCTTGGCTGCAATCTGGTGGTTCCGATATCTCAGCACGCACAGAATTTCGGAAGCGAGCGCCTCGTTCATCAGCTCGTAGGTGCGGGTGAGGTCGAGGGGATAGTCTGCGGTCACGGCGCCGTTGAGGATGGACTGTTGGGCGTCGCGGCGAACCTGACCAACGTCGTAAAGAACCTCTGCTTCGGATCGGGCTTCGGAAGTTGTCATGCACGCCAGGAAGGCGACGCGCGTGCCAGGCGCCCCCTGGGACGATGCGTCCGCGGTTCGCACCGTGCTAGAGCCGTCGGCGGATAACGAGTCAGGAGGAGAACCGTCATGGCCGAGACCCAAGAGGACCGTGGCCGACAATACCTGAGTCGGCTGCTCGACGTGTCGTACGCCCTGTCGCAGAGAAGCGCGGACGACGCGAAGAAGCGGATCGATACGAGCCATGTTCATGCCGAGCTCGTCGCAGCCGGGCACTGGATCGACACCGTCACGGCCGCAGAGGAGCGGTTGTCGGACGAGCTCTCCGCCTATCGAGACGCGCTCTCGGAGTTGCGCAGGTCCACGGAGGCGCGTCTTCTCGATTACGCGAGCGATGCCGCCAGCCGCACGCACTTATCGCAGCGCCTGGAGACTGACATCGCACGCGGGCGCGAGATCCTCGAGGACTACGATCCTGCCCTGAAGCGGGGGTGATCGGGGTCCGTGGGCGCGCTCGCCTCTTGTGCTCACGCGCTCGCCTCTTGTGCTCACGCGCTTACCTCTTATGCTCAGCGATCAAAAGCTGGTGCATGGGCTCCTCCTCGGCGCATGGGAGCGTCCTTGAAGTCATGGCACGCGGGCGGATCACGTTCTGGCTGTTTGCTGCGAGCTTGACTGCGGCGTGCGGCGGGGCGCGTCGAGGCCACGACTCGGTGCGAGCTCCCGACGTGCGTGCTGCCCGTCTTGCGTGCAGTGTCGCGCCCTCGGCGGCGGTAATTCGTGCGGACGATTTCGACCCGACGAGCTCGCGACCTGAGGACGAGGCCAAGGCCGCGGAGCTCTTGGCCCTCCCTGCCCCCATCAGCGAGGCGCCCCCCCGATTCTCTCCGGACGGAAAGCTCGTTGCCTTTGTCGGGAGCGGGGAGGTCGGGAACGGAGGGGTCGGGAACCCGGGGGTGGGGAACCGGGGCGTCGGGAGCCAGGGCGGGAACCAGGCGGGCCGTTCGCTCTACGTCCAGGAATCGAGCGCGGGCGCAAAGGCGCGAAGGATCCCGGTCGAACTTCCAAAGCGCTTTTTGCGACCCCTATTCTCCCCGGACGGCCAGTACATCTATTTCACCACCGACCAAGATGGGGACGAGGCATTCTCGATCGACCGGATCGACCTCCGTTCGGGGGCGCTCGAAGAGGTGACGGGGGGCGAGAAGCGCAAGCGCACCGGACCCTTCTTCGCCAAGAGCGGCCGGATCCTGGATCGCTTTCTCTTCACGTGCCGCAAGCTGGATCAGCGCGGGTTGGTGCTTTACGAGCAAGCGGCGCGACCGGGATCGGCTGGAGTCGAGCTGTACGAACAGGCCGATCGCTACCTCGCCGCCGTGCGGCCCGATCTCGAACAGATCGTCGTGGGTGAGCTGAGCCAGGCTCGTGCACTGTGGGTGATCGACGTTGAGAGACCGAAGGCGGGCGAGCTGCGCGCGGCTTCCGAGCCGCGTCAGCTCTATCCGCTTGGTGATCTCGTGGCCAAGGGTGCCCGCGTCCAGGCTGTCGAGTATGCCCCCGACGGGGACCGTGTGTTCGTCGCCACCGACGAGGGCGGCCAGCGGACCCACGTCGTCGCGCTCGACGCCCGGACCGGACGCGAGATCAAACGTTTCACCGAACCGTGCATCCCGGGCGGTGACGTCCAGGGCATGGTGGCCGCGGGCGATTCCATCGCGTTCATCGTCGACCTGGGCACGCACCACCAGCTTCGAGTGCTCGACGCCCGCACGCTCGAGCCCCGTGCGCCGGCGAAGCTAGGGTTTGGCTCGGAGGTCCCGGGGTCGAGTCATCCGAACAACACGTCCGGGCTGGCGATCTCGCCGGACGGCAAATACCTCGCCGTCCAGTGGTCGACGCCCTCGTCGCCGCCGCGCGTCCAGCTCGTCGACACCCACTCCGGATCGATCACACCACTGACGGATGCCCCACCCCCCGACGGGCCGGAAATGGATGTCCAGGTCGTGCGAGTGCCGTCTTTCGACGGACTCGAGATCCCCACGCTCGTGTACCGCTCGAAGGACGGCGAAAAGCATCCGGTGGTCATGCAGATTCACGGACGCTTCGCCTACGCCTCCACGGCACGCAGCCATGGGCGGACGCCTCGCGCATGGCCGTCATGGGGCGCAGCGCGGGCGGATACTACACGCTGATAGCGCTCGCTCACTATCCGGAGCTCTGGCGCGCAGGCATCGCCATCGCCCCAACGTACGACCTCGCGCGCGACCTTGCGGCGATGGACGCCGACCTCCGGAACTACCTCGAGGCACGCGAGTTCGTGCCGCTCGCGGAGACCGGCGCCATCGCGGCGCTATCGCCATCGACCTACGTCGATCGGATCCGTGCGCCGCTGTTCGTCTACGCGGGGGCGAAGGACGTACGCTCCACGGTCCAGCAGATTGACTTCCTCGTCCGGGATCTGCGCGCTCGCGGCCGGCGGGTCGAGTACATGCGCGAAACCCACGCGGGCCATTCGGATGATCCGGCGCTCGTCTGGATCGAGCGGGCGCGCATGCTGCGCTTTCTCAGCGACGCCCTGCCGTGAAGCCGCCCGCACTTGCTTGACGGTTGCCGTCATCGGCGCTCACAGCCAATCCCCTCCGTGGGGCCCTCGATGGACTCGAATGCGAACTCCACGGGCACGGAGCGTCCGTCGGACCGACGGGTGACGATGAGATTCACGGCGGCGCGTCGCCCGGCGACCGGGGCTCGGACCCGGAGTAGGGCCATGGTCTCATGGAGGAAGCGGACTTCTGCAGCCCAGCCTGCACCCAGGCATTCCACCCGCATTTCGAAACCCTCTAGGTCGCGCGGAACGTACACCCCCACGGCGGCCGCTGTGGTCGCACGAACCCGCAGGTGCAGAGCACGATGCACTTCGACGGCGGACTCCGGCGCCGTTTCGAACCATACGTTGAGATTGCCGGCCCATTCCGACGACGAGGCGTCGATCCGGTCCGAGGGTGGAAGCCATCCCGATCCCCCGCCCTGCAGGGCTCGAGCCCCAGAGAATTCCGGCAGAGAGAATTCCGGCAGAGAGAACTCCGGCAGGGCGGGGAGCGTGGGAAGCACGACCCGAGCGACGCGCGTCGACACGAGTCGGCGCTCTCCAGGAGCCATGGAGTCCACGGGAACGAACGCCAGCGGTCGCCAGGGCGCGAACGCACCGAGCGGACCGGTCTCGATGACCAGGCATTCGGGCTCGGTAGGTCGGTCGCCTTCGTTGGACAGCTCCACCCAAATCGTGACGAGAGGGCCGCGATCCCGCCATTCGATGCTTCCTCTCGAAAAGGATGGGCGCGGCGCCGACCCGCCGCTCCGCACACGGGCCGCGGCTGCGAGGGAACGAAGTGACCCGGCCTTGTATGCAGCAGCCATGCATGCCTCCCGGCCGCGACGCTAGCCCGCGCTGGACGCGGCCACGCCATGGGCCTTTCGTTGCTTGTCGAGGAAAAACAAGAATGCCTCCCGGACGACCCGCCAGCGTTCGTCCTCGCCATCTACGACGTGACCCGCGATTTCGGCAGGTCGCTGCATCTTCTTGCATACTTCGACGTGGAACGAGCGGAGCCGTCTGGACGCCGCGAATCCGACGGCCTCCTCGAGCTCCAGCCCACTCCCATCGTGACCCCAGCGGCTCGACGTTTCCGAAGCTTTGCGCACGGAGTCCTTCGCGAGAGCCATCGCCGACTCCTCGTCACTCTCGATGTCGTCGGCCTCCGCGAGAATCCTCGATGCTTCGCGTTCGACGAAGCGAAAAAACATGTGCACGAGCAACCCGCGCTTGGCTTGCTTGGACGGGTCATTGCCGCCGAGCACGTCGGCGCCGCCGGCATCCCTGAGAATCGCACGGATGGTACGCAGGCCGACCCTTCCTTGCTGTGTCTCACCGCTTGCCGCCTGCACGACGAAAGCCGTCGCCAAAAAGCCGAAGGCGCTCGCGGGTTGCTGAGGCGTCCACTCCTCGGCCATCTGGCGGAGCGGCATTGCCCCGCTCACGGTGGCCGCGAAGTCTGCGGGCGGCGCCTGCGGGGCCCAATCTTCGGAGCCGAGCTTCGCTGTCATCCCGGAACTCCCATGCGTGCGAGTCTGCGCCTCAGCATGCTTTCTGCCTCGAGGATCAGCGTGCGCGCGGTGCTCGCAGCAATTTCCATCTCGGATGCGACCTCCCGCAGCGACATGCCCTCGAGCGCGGACAGAAGGAATGCCTCGCAGAACCGCTCGGGCAGCTCCGCAAGGGCGCGTCTCAACGCGACTGCGCGCTCGGATAGGGAGGGCGCGTACGACGGTTCCGGATCGCTTACCGCGATGGTGGCGATTCCACGCCGCCGCTTCTCGTCGTTGGCCACGTTCCTTGCGATCGTCCCGAGCCACTTCGAGACCGGCTGGCCCTCACGGATCTCGAACTTGGGAAAGCGTGCGTACGCCTTCCAGAACACTTCCTGTGCCAGATCCTCGACGTGCGATCCGCAGCCGAGCCGGCGCGAGAGGATCGCGAAGACCATGTGCTGATAGCAAATGACGAACTCCGTGAAAGCGCTTTCGTCTTGTCGAACGCAACCCCGGAGCACGCAGTCGTCGACTTCGTCGCGGCTCCGCCGCACGGATCGACTGGGCGGCGACTCATCCGTATCGGCCGAGCCACCGGCCGCGATCGGCACGGGAACCCGTGCGGGGGAGCCCTCGTCGGGGCTCTCCAGACCCGGCGAATTGGGCGAGTGACCGGGCGAAATCGGGTCTTTGATGGTCATGTCACCGCGCACCGTTGCGAAGACGCATCCCGACGGAGCGAGAAGCTTCAACTTACTTCACGATCGAAGGCGACCGATTGTGCAAAAAAAATGCGTTCCATGATCGTGACGCGGGCGTGCAGGCGTAGTCACCGTCCGGGTCGACCAAAATTGTTCGCACAGAATCGTGGCGACCACCGTGAAGCACCACGACATGCGAGAGTCCCGCAAACGGTCTCCTCGGTCAGGCGACGTCATCGGCAAGAAGTACCGCGTCGAACGGACGCTGCACACCGGACCAGTTGCGGTCGTCGTCTCGGCGCGGCACATGCTGCTCGACGAACCCGTCGTTCTCAAGATCCTCCTGCCGGAAGCCGCCGCGGACCCCAAGACGACGCAGCGTTTCATCCAGGAAGCACGCGTCGCTGCCCGACTTCGCAGTCCGCACGTCGCGCGGGTCTTCGACGTGCGTGCTGGATCGATTCCTCGCGTACATCGTGATGGAGCACCTGGCGGGCTGCAACCTGGCTGAATGGCTCGCGCAAGAGGGCCGCGTTCCCTTTCGGCAGGCGGTCGACGTCGTCCTGCCCGTTTGCGAAGTCCTGGCCGAGGCGCACAGCCTCGACTACGTGCATCGCGACCTGAAGCCGGAGAACCTGTTCATCGTCCGAAAGGCCGGCATGGCGGACGTCGTGAAGGTGCTGGACTTCGGCATCGCCAAGGTCAAAAGCAGCCCGAGTTTGCCGGAGGGCGAGTCCATGTTGGGCACCCCGTGCACGGAGCCGTGGACCGTGATGGGATCGCCTCGCTACATGGCCCCCGAGCAGATGGAATCTGCACGGGATGTCGACGCGCGGGCAGACATCTGGGCGCTGGGCGCGATTCTGTACGAGCTCATCGCAGGCACCGTCCCTTACGCCGGAAAGTCGCTCATCGAAATCTATTCCAAGATAGCGACGTTACCCCCGCCCCCGCTTTGCCCATCGCTTGGTTGCCCCGCTCCGCTGGAAGCCATCATCGCGCGTTGCCTGGCCAGGTGGCCCGCCGGACGTTATTCGGACGTCGCCGAGCTGGCGCTCGCCCTCGTGCAGTTCGGGTCGGACCGATTCGCGCCGTCGATCGAACGAACCCGATGCAGCCTCGCGCGCGACGTTCGGGGGCGAGCCGCATTCGGGGTGCGCGCCCAATCGGTGCCAGAGTCGCGTTCGGTGTCGCACGCGCGATGGCCGCCATCAGCGGAGACACCTTCGTCTCCGGCCGACGCCCGTAAGAGTAGAAGGTCCGAAGGCTCATCGCCTCGCGCGAGACCACGAGCTCGGCAGCAAGACCATGCGCGGAGCACCGTTGCTCCCCGGCGTGCTGAGGAATGGCTGTACTGTCTCTACGGAAAGCCGAGAAGACGCGCTAGGGTCGAAGGGAGCATGCCCGGTCAGGGGAAAGTGGCGGAGCCGCGTGGGGGGACGGGCGAGCGGGCTGTCGTCATCGCCGTCCGTGATCCGATCGCGCAGGGGCGCGTCGCGGAAAGCGTACGGCGCCAGGGACGGCGAGCGCTGCCTGTATCTATCGCGGAAGAGGCACGCGAAGCGCTTGCTCACGAGCGCCTGGATCTCGTCGTGATCGACGGGGAAGGCCTGGGTTTGCTCGAAGCGTTTCGAGGCGGTCTACTGCCCTCGGAGACGCCGGCGCTCGCGATCACGGACCCCGAAGACGTCGATCGCCGCAGGGAAGCTCTCCGCGCGGGCGCTACGGATTTCCTCTCGCTGCGGTTCGACGACGTCGAGCTCGACGCCCGAATTCATACGCTGTGCGAGCTAGGACGCTTGCGCCGATCGTCCCTGCGGGACGCTTCCCCGGCCGCGACCCTGCTCCCGGACGACAGGCTCCGCTACCGGGAGGTAGTGGAGAGTCAGACGGAAATGGTGGCCCGCTGGACGTTCGACAAGGGCGTGACCCTCGCCAACCCTGCGCTGCTTCGCGCTCTCGGCCTGAGCGCCGGCGAAGTCCTCGGCCGCACCTTCGAGCCCTTCGTCTTCCCGGACGACTTTCCGGCGCTCCGCGCTCACCTTGCCGCGGTGCGCATCGGCGCACCGGTGGGGAGCATCGAGCTGCGGCTCCGGCGCCCGGACGGCGAGGTTCGCTGGACCGAGTGGACCAACCGTGGCGTCTTCGACGACGCCGGGGTGCTCGTCGAGTTCCAGTCCGTCGGGCACGACATCACCGAGCGCAAACGACTCGCCGAAGAGCGGCAACGCGCAGAAGTCGCGCTGCGCGCGAGCGAGGAACGCAACCGGGCGTTCGTCGCTGCCATACCCGACCTGCTTTTCCGTCTGGATGCGGACGGTCGCTTCGTCGACTGCGCCATATCGGACCCATCGCTGCTCGCGCTGCCGCCGGCGGCGTTCATCGGCAAAACCGTCGGGGAGGTCTTCGCGGAGGAGGTCGTTGGCGATCAGTTCGGCGTCCCGGGCTCCTTCTCCCGCGAGCTCGTGAGCTCGATCGGCCGCGCACGGGAGACGCGGGCGCTTCAGCGCTTCGAGTACACATTCAGGGACCGGTGGTTCGAAGCGCGCGTGGTGCCGTGCGGTCCGTCCGAAGTGCTCGCCATAGCCCGTGACATCACGGCGCTCAAGAGCGCGACGCACGAGCTCGAACGCAGCCGTGCTCGGTTCGCGTTCCTGGTGAACGAGAGCCCCGCCGTCATCTACACGTGCACCACGACACCGCCGTACGCGGCCACGTTCGTCAGCGCGAACGTGCTCGAACAGATGGGCCATCGCCCCGAGGAGTTCGTGGCCGATCCCGGGTTCTGGCTCCGGAACGTCCACCCGGACGACGCGCCGAGCGTGCTGGCAGCTCTCCCGCGCCTTTTCGAGACGGGTTCGCACGAGCACGAGTACCGTTTCCGCGGAAAGAATGACGAGTACCGCTGGATGCACGACAAGGTCAGGCTCGTCCGGGATGGGTCGGGGAGAAACGTCGAGCTCATCGGCTTCTGGCTCGACGTCACGGAGAGCAAGCACGCCGACGACGCCCTGCGTGAGGCCGTACAGGCGCGTGAAACGCTGCTGGCCATTGTGTCCCACGACTTGCGAAATCCCCTCTCCAGCATTCACTTCAGCGCGAATCTTCTATCGCGCAGCGCGCGAGCGGCCGACCCGTCCACGAGCAGAAAACCAATCGACACCATCTTGCGCGCATCCGAGCAGATGCGCCGCCTGATCGACGACCTGCTCGACGCGGCGACGATCGAACGCGCCGCGTTCACGCTGACACGCGCGCCGGAAGAACCCGCCAAGATCGTGGACGAGGCGCTGGAGGCCATCGAACCGGCGGCGACGAAGAAGGGCGTACGGCTCAAGAGAAGCGTCCCGCCCGACCTTCCGACGATCGACTGCGACCGGCTTCGCGTGCTTCAGGTGCTGTCCAATCTACTTGGAAACGCGGTCAGGCTCGTTCGCGAAGGCAAGGCGGTCGAAGTGCGAGCACGACCGCTACCGGGCTGCGTCGAGTTCGTCGTCGCGGACGAGGGACCGGGAATTCCCGAAGAACATGTCTCACATGTCTTCGATCGCTACTGGACCGGCCATGCGCAGGGCCGCACGTCCGCCGGGCTGGGACTGTTCATCGCCAAAGGCATCGTCGACGCGCACGGGGGCCGGCTCTGGGTCGAGACGCGCAGCGGCGCGGGCGCCGCATTTTTCTTCACGATTCCGATCGCCTGACGCCGAGCGCTTTCAGGGGCTCCCTCCGACGGGAGCCTCGGAGGCCGGAGGCACGTGCACGCTGCCCGGGCGCCGAGCCAGCGCGGACGACGCAGGCGGAGGCGACTCGCGGTGCAACACGGTCGCTGCGCGCGCCTGCGGAGGGAGAAAATCATCCGCTTTGCCGAGCAACCAGGTGACACCAAGTCCCAGGACTGCGACCACGGCGAAGTACAGGGCCCAAGGCTGATGCTTCTCCGCGAAGGGGTCGCGCAGCGAACGGGAGGCCCCTGCGGGCATCACCGCGAGGCGGGTGAGCGCCCCGCCGAACGGGACATTGATTCGAGCGAACGCGTTGACCGCCCAGCCGTTGGCATCGAGAATCGGGCCGATGTTGCGCTGGCGCAACTTGAGCCATGCGATGAGCATCGACGGGCCGGAGATGGCGAGCAGCAGCGCCACGACCCCGACGGGCATCCACATGCCGAGCCCGAGGAACGTCGCCAGGATGCTCGAGAAAAATGTGGCGATGCCCCCGACGGCGACCCCGATGGCGGCGACGGTACCGACGTCAATTCCCTTCTCTTCCTTCTTCGGGGGCTCTCCCGGAGCGTCTTTCTTTTCGGTGTCTTTGTTCTTGGGGACGGCCGAGTCGAGGGCCGCGGTTTCCGCCGCTGCGACTTCGAGCTTCTTGTTGCCTTCGTCCTCGGCGGTCTTCGCGCGCTTCTGGATCTGTTCCTCTACGAGGCGAATGAACCTCTTGTAGGGTGCCCAGAATGCCTGCCGGATGCTTATGGGGTTCTCGACGACCTTCGTGATGGTCGCGTCCCAATCAGCGCCGGAGCGATCATAGAAGACCCCGTTCCGCCCCACCATCAGGTTGTCGGTATCACCGCTGGTGACCACGGCGACGATCGATCTCTTGTCCTTGTTCACCGTGTGGATGCAGTCGCAATACGCGAGGTACGCCTGAGACAAGGCGGCAAGGCTCGAGTGACGTCCTGGATCGTCGACGGGGAGACAGAGATCGCAGCTTCGAGCGTCGATGAAGAGCGTGCCCGCCTGGAAGGCGCCGCTGCGCTTGCCATAGAACTCGGAGAAATTCACGAAGTTCCGGAGAAGCACCATGAAGTCGCGCCGGCACCGGATGAGCCGCTCCACGGCTTCGATCTGGCTGCTCTCCGTGGAGAGCGCCGCGTCTCTGGCAATGAGGTCGGTGACCCTCGCGCGTGCATTGCCGCTCGCGAGAGCGAGCACGCGATCCGGTCCGAGCTTGTCCACGTCCGCGACCGGCCTCGCGGCCATCCACGCGCTGTAGGGCGCGAGCTTCTCTACGATGATCTGCCAGTCACGCTCCGAGATGGATGAGCACGGTCCTCCCAGCACCGGCGCCACGGTCACGCGCGCGAACTCCGCGATCCTCTCGGCCCAGGCGGGGTTCAACCCTTCGCTCAGCGGCAACGCCCGACCCGGCTCGACGCGTGCGAGTGGAAGCTTGGCCACGGACTCCGACTGGGCCGACAGGACGACGGTCGAAAGCGCGGCCAGATCGGCCTCCGACGGATTGAGCGCCGTGACCGCGCGTGCGTCCACGGAGGCGAGTCGACAGCGGGTCAAGTAGTCATCGACCTTCTCCCGCACCGCGGAAAGCCCCGCGGCCGCCGCTGCAGTGAGCTCCCCCAGCGTCAGGTACGACGCGCGCGCGCCGCCGGCGGCGAACCAGTCCGCAAATAGCTTGACCTGATCGAAGAACGCATCGACGCGCGCTTGATCGACGCCCGGTTTGCCGCTGCGGTCGGTGACCGAGCCCGCGACGGCCATGACGTCGCGGATCGCCTGCGCGGTCTCCTCGTCGTCCGCCGATTCGGCGGGAACGATCCCGTCGCCGTTCAACTTCATCGCCGTGAAAATGGCTTCGGTGCTCGAGACATCCGCGAGGGAAATCGACTCGGCATCCGCCTTCCCGAGGCTCTTCAAAATGACCTTGGCGCCTGCGAGGATGTCTCGACCCAACGTCGACGCTGTCGCGATCGAAGCGAGTGGAACCTCGTCCGCAGGATGGTACAGATCGCCGAGATCGCTCATCACGTCGCGAAGCCACTCGATCGTTGCGAGCACGTCGGGCGGCCGGATTCGACCATCGCCGTCGACGTCGAGCAGCTTCAGTGTACGAGGCTCGATCTCGGTGCCGGCCACCGGACATGCGAGCGCGACCCAGAGCTTCTGGTCCAGTTCGGCGAGATGCAGGATGTCGGCCGCGGTGGACAGCACGACCTGATCCACTCCGCCCGCGCGGAAGAACTTCCAGGGATGTCCGCTCGCCATCGGTGTTCGGACCGAGCCCTAACACCAACCGGACGCCGATAAAACCATGAAATGGCTCTGCCTTGGCGGTTGGCCGACGAGGATCAGCACTACCGGTGACGGAATCAACCGCCACGAAAAGAGCTCAGAACTGGGCAAAAAATGTCGCGATGGCGCTCGCCGCAAAGGTCGGAATCGCATGCCCTTCGCCGCCTACCGGGCACCAGATCACGGGCTCGCCCGTGTCGCAGCTCGCGTACTGCACACACGGCGACGGCGCGACGGGAGACGTGGTCGAGCCGCAGTGATCGAGCGCGACGATCCGATCCAGGGCCGACACGCCGTCAGCGTATGGCAGCGTCGTATCCGCATCGCCATGGGTGATCCAGGCGGCGATGTCATGGTTCACACAGTTCGACGCGGGCTCGATGAGCGCTCCGGACATGACACCGATGGCACGGAACACGTCGGGCATCTCACAGGCGATCGTATGCGACATGATGCCGCCGTAGCTGAAGCCTGTCGACATGAGGCGCGACTGGTCGATACAGAAGTTGGTCTCGAACCAGCTCACCATCGCGCGCGCAAACGCGATGTCCTGATCGTCGGTGTTGGGCCAGCCGGTCACGCCGGGAGCGCCGTCCGCCATCGGCGGCCCTTGCATGCCTTGCGGAGCCACGTAGATCGCATTGGGCAAATTGGGCTGGATGCCGTAGTAGTTGCCGGTGAATCCCGTGCCCGCGATGGTCGACGCTTCACCGCCCGCATAGTGCCAAGCGAAGACGAGTGGGTAGGGGTGCGCCGGACTGTAGGCCGCGGGGAGCCCAAAGTAGAACTGCCGCACAATCGTGTTATTGGCCTTGTCGGTCACGTTTATCGTCTGCGGGCTGGCAGTGGGCCAGCTCGTACCGCCGCATCCGCTCGACGGACTCGCGCCACCCTCAGCGGTCGCTCCGGCGTCGGTGATTGCCGCATCGGCCGCGGGCGTGCTCGCCGCGTCGCCACCCGTGCTCGTCCCGCCCGAGGTGGTCGGTTGGCCCGAGCCTCCTCCGGCGCCCGAGCCCGCCCCTGCGTTCAAGCTCGAACTTGCGGCGCCGGATGCGGCGGAACCCGCACCGCCGTCGGCCGCCAATGACGTGCGCGAAGTCGAGCCGCATGAAGTGCACGCCGCCGAAACCATCAACGTGGCGATGAAGGATCCATTCGAGCGGAGCCAAGTACGCCCAGTTCCCATCGAACACCTCCCACCGAAGACGCCAATCGGCAATAGCGTTTTCCCCAGAGCAGCGCGTCACGCGGGCACACGGCAAGAATCGCGGGCGGCCGGGCTCGGGGGCTCAACGACTGATTCGCACTCGAAACAGGGTACGGCTCGGTCGTTGAGTGTCAACGCCTCAGCGGGTCTCGGGCGGCGCACGCCTGCAACGACCGGTAAAGCGACTTTGAAGAAATTCACCAAAGACTCGCGAGGCGGTCGCGTTCTCGGGGTCGAGACAATCCGCCATTCGGCGGATGCCGCGGGGTTTTCGGCGGCCGCAGCGGGTCGCGACGTGCTACGGTGAGGCTTGCGGCATCGCGAAGCAGGCGGGCGAGACGTGACCGGCAACGACGCGCTCCTTGAGCAGAACGTGAAACTCTTGATGTTGCGAGAGCGGGAGCTGCTCTCCCTTCGGCGCAAGCAGCATCGATTCGAGGCGTGGCTCTCGTTGGCCCAGAGCCTGGCCGAGCTCGTCGACTCGGCACCCGGCCGGAATCGCGTATTGCGCCAGGTTACGGAAGTATTCAAATCCAAGCTCTTCTTTCAAGAAGTCGCATTCTTCAGCGCGGCCGGGAGGTCACTCCTGCCGATCCATCTCGATCCAGACGTCGAGTGCGGAGCTCCGCTCGACGATGGAGCAGTCAATGCCGTATTTCGAGCAAAGGACGGCCAGGGCCTGGCTCCGGACGACGTGGCCCTTCAAAGTCCCACGCGCTTTCATCCCTTTTCCTTTCATCGTTTTCTCTGGTACTGGATCGATGCCGTCGACCCCCCCGTGCTCCTCGTGGCGGGCTACGATCGCGAGCGGGCCGAGTTCTATCCTCCCTTCGACGAAGCCGACCTCGCCCAGTTTGCGATGGTCGGGCGCGAGCTCGACCTTCTCCTCGGGAACATGGCGCCGCTCGGGCGGGCGGAAGCCGCCGCGATCGATGGGACGGCCCTGGCGCCGAGACTGCCGGATCGGGGCGCGCCAAGCTGGCCGCACGCGCTGACCGGAAGAGAGCTCGAAGTATCCCGCCTGCTTGCGCGTGGCAAAACGAACAAGGAGATCGGCGCGGTGCTGGGCATCTCGTCGCGCACGGTGCAGAGCCACGTGGCAAACATCTTCGACAAGCTCGGCGTGCACAATCGGGCGGGCGCCGTCGGGTGGCTCGTCGAGCACCAGGTTGCGGTCTGACGCGAGTCGCCGACTCGCGTCGAAAGCCACGCCTGGCGTGGAGCGTGTCGAGATCGAAATCGTCCTGGTCCTACGCCGCAAGGACCACGAGCGGGTAGCTGAAATTGAGGAACCTGGGAGCGCCGTACACCGGGGCGGCTTCGCCCCAGGCCATCATCCCGAGCCAGGGCGCGTCGGGCGCGACGACATCCTGCAACCCCAGATTCTCCACGAGAGCCCCCCGCTCACCCAGGAAAGGCGACATCCGAGCGCAGCACTCGAAGCCGAGCGCGGCCCAAGGGCGCATCCCGCGGGTACGCTCGGCGAGCTCGCGACCCATCGCAACCGTTCCGTCCGTCATCGCCTGCGTCGTACGATGGTGAAGCACGATGCGAGCTCCCGACGGAACTGCGGTCGGCATGATGAGCGCGCCCGATTCGACGTCGAAGGCGATCGCCATGCGCACGAGGTGTGACGCTGTCTCGGTGCCATCCGGATTGCGCAGTTTGTACTCGATGCCCGCCGCCCAGGACGTCAAGTAGTCCTGGTCGTTGACTTCGTGCTCCTTCCACCCGGTCACCTCGCGCCAGACGTCGATGGCGGGACGTCCGTCGATCTCGAAGAGCGTCGTCCCCTCGCTCCGGGTTACGGTCATCGTCACCCCGGTGGGCGACGTCCCGTGGGCCAATCCGATCTCGGCGGAGAAGGGTCCGGCCAATCCGAGCGCAATTGCGGCTCGCGTCGTCACCTCTTCGCCGAAGTACTGGTAGGTCTTGACGATGCGACCAAACGGTTGCCCGGCGCCCCCGCCGACGACCGGCGTCTTGATACTCTGACTCATCCCGCCGAGAAGCTCCTCTACGTCCACTCCGTTGCGGGGGTCCCAGCATAAGAATGTAAACTGGGGATCGCCGCCAAGCGCCGACTGGATGTCGTGCGCCAGCATCTCGCCCTTGCGACGGGTCGCATTCTGGATTTCGCGACCAATGGCGGGGGCGATCCGGAGGTCCACACCTCCGAGGCCCATGGCCCCGATCAAGAAGCCCCCTTCGCGTACGTCGCCCCGCACGACCACGCCTTGCACGGAGCAGCCCAGGAGCGGAACGTCCGGGCCCACGTGACCACGTAGCCGGCGCAGGACTTCGGATTGGTCGTGGTTGACTGTCGCGTAGACCAGTACCGCCTTGAGCGGATGCTCGACGAACGCCTCGCGAAGGCAGCGCGCGAGGTCGTCGGCTGCGCGCCTCGAGCTCGTCTCACTGACGAGCGCGCTGAAGGCGTGAACGCCCGGCATCACCGGGGTCTCCGAGCAACGTGGCGCTGATGTGCGCTTGGCGATCATCGGCGACGACTCTCGGTCCACTGTATCAGCCCGGGCACCCTCCGACCCGGCGCGTCAAGAACGCACAACGCAGCGTCGCGCGTCGTGATACTGCACGTTTCTTGTGAAGATGGATGAAGTGGCTGCAACAATGCCGAAGCGAGACTTGGGACGGGCGCCATTCGAGCGGTAAAGTGAGCGGTCGCGCGGGCTTTTTGCCATGCGCCTTGAAACCGATCGGACAGAGAATGCGCTCTTTTGCAATGCCGGGTCTCGTGGTCCTCGCCGCCGTCGCGTGCGGGTCGCAAACTTCCTCGAACAACAGCAGCGGCGGCGGCGCGACAGGCGCGGGGACGCAGGGGGCGGCCAGCTCTTCGACGTCGAGCTCGACCGGGGCGGGATCGAGCGCATCGACCCTTTCCACGTCGTCTTCGTCGACCGGAGCCGGCAGCAATGACGGGAGCGCCGGGACGTCGCTCCCCGCGCTTCATACGCAGGGCAATCAGATCCTCGACGCGAATGGCAACACGGTCGTGCTACGTGGAGTCGCGATCCCCGACATCGGCGTTCTGTTCACGGAGGGCAACGGTATTTCCGGCGTCACCGGGCGAATCGACGAAATCCTCGGGGCGGCTGGGCTCGACATTCGCGCGATCCGCCTTCCCGTCTATCCGCGCACCGTGCCGAACAACGGCGACCCCACGTATTCGCCACTGCCCTACCCGGTCGGTCCGGCCGCACCGGGAGAAGCGGGGGCCGGAACGGATCTGACGGCTCAGCAGTACATCGCGCAGGTTCTTCAACCGGCGGTCGACTACGCCACGTCGAAATCTCTTTATGCGATCGTCGATTACCACCAGATCGACAACGTGACGACGGGCACGTCGAGCGCCGACGCGGTGACGTTCTGGACGACGGTTGCACCCGTGTTCGCGAGCTACTCGAATGTCCTCTACGAGGCATTCAACGAGCCGATCGACAGCACCGGGAACGCAGGGATCACCGCCGCCGGCGCCTGGACGACGGCGTTCACTGCTGCGGCGCAGTCCTGGATCACGACGATTCGCGCCGGAGCCCCGAGCAACGTCATCATCGTCGGGTCGCCGAGCTGGTCGCAGTACCCCGACGGCGCCCTCACGGCCGGTCTGATGGGGGGCAATCTCGCGTTCACGGCACACGCCTACCCGAGCAACTGGCCCGGATCGATGGACGCCTTCCAGAATCGGGTCGCGAAGGCCGCGATGGGCGAACCGGTGGCGATGACGGAATGGGGCTACCAGATCGGCACCGCCACGCCCAACGACACCTGGGCGCAGAACCTCCAAGCCTTCGTCAACGACGGCGGCGAAAGCTGGACGGCCTGGGTCGCCGATCCATCCTGGGGACCACCGATGTTCACGAGGGGTGCCTCGGCGGGCGTCAACTCCTTCAACGGTCTGACCGACTTCGGGACGTTCGTGCAAACGTGGCTCGCGGGCTACGGCGGGGGCAGCGACGGCGGCGCGGAACAGTGACGCGAGCGCCCTTCCGTGTGCACTCGCCACGGTCCGACGCGCCAGGGCCGTCGCATGGCTCGCCGGGCGCGTTCAGTACCAGTACGCGCGCCTGACGGTCCGTCTGGCGACACCCGCATAGCTCATCGGCGTCAGCGGCATGCCGATGATGGCGTACACGTCGTCCACCACTGCAGTGCTCGTGAGCACCAGGCCCAAGAGGCCGGACAGGATCGGGACCAGTCTTCGTCTGAAACTCATGATGGCTCTCTCTTTCTCACCGGCGTGTCCTTCTCGCTACGGGTGGGTGGCCCCGCACGAGGTTGGAAATGAAGCGACCTTTTTCGACCCGGCCGGCGGATTGGAGCGGAACGTTGCCTCGTCGAAATGCGCTTGCGGCTGCCATCTCGACAGTCGGACCGAGAACTCCGGTTCGTCTTTCATGGTCTTGGTCGTGATCTCGTATCGAAGCGGCAGCGGTTGAGGCCCGTCCTGGATCCAGATCTGCCAGTCGACGTCGTCGCCCTGGAAGGCCAGGTGATTCGCCTCGACGCCGTCGATGGTCTCCTTGCCAACCAACCTCCCACCTTTGACCTGTTCGGTGAGCACGTCGTACGGCTGGCTGTAGAGAAGATCAGCGGCCGGCGCGCCCGACACGTGGTCCGGCTTCTGGACCCATGTGCTTCGACGTGAATACGGCACGTTTCAGCTCGCTCCGACCGGAACCGCCCCTGGCACGACGCGCGCGGTGACGGCCGCGGCGTGGGCTCGAAGTCTCTGGGAGCAACTGTCCTGGTGGGGGGCGCCGCTCGCCGTCATCGGGATGATCGTTTGTGCACGACATGGTCGTCGCAGCGCCCTCGATCTTGCACTCGTCGCCGCACCCTGCCTGTCCATCGCCGTATTCATCCTCTTGTGCAACCTGCCCGCCGATCGCATGCCGTACGGGCAGGTCGTCTGCCGATTCTGGCAGCAGTCGGACATCTTCATCTTCGTCTGGTGTGGCCTGGGCCTCGCCGAGATCGAGCGAAGGCTGAAACGGGACATGACCGCCGTCGCCGCGGTGGGGAGCCTGGTTCTACCGGTCGCGCGATTCCACGCCCTCGATCGGCACGACAGCGAGCTCGTGCGAAGCTACGGAGCCGAGATCCTGCGCGCCGCCCCGCCCGGAGCCCTGCTGCTGACCAAGGGCGACGTCATCAGCAATACCGTGCGTTATCTGCAGACGGTCGTCGGCCAGCGGACGGACGTGAGTGTCGCCGATCAGTCCCTGCTCGGATTTGCCTGGTACAGGCCCAAGTGGATCGCGGACCATCCGGAAATCCGTATCCCGCCGGGGCATTACATGCCCGGCGTTCACGATGGATTCACGATGCGCGAGCTTCTGGACGAAAACTACGGGCGCGTGCCGATCCTCATTTGTGGAGGGGTACGCGCCGGCGACCTGTCCGCGGATGGCACGTACGGCCGGTGGCCGTTCGGGCTGTGCGAGATCATGCATTCGGGCACCGAACCGGTCAACGTCGACGACTGGCTCCGCCAGAGCGCGGACGCGCTCCCTCGCATCGAATTCGCGCGAGCGGTTCGGCCCCTCGGGTCGTGGGAGGACGTCGTGTGGAGCGACTACTGGGAAGTGCGGCAGTCCCGAGCCGCACAGCTCCTGACGATCGCGGGAGCCGACCCGAGCCGCCGGCGCTACATCGCGATCGCCGCGGGCATCCTGCGCGACACGATCGACGAAAATCCGGGCGTTCCGCCCCACGTGTACAGGAACCTGGCGATCGCGCTCGGCCGCGAAGGCCTCGCGACCGCCGAGCAACGAGCCGACACCGCGGCGGCCTGGACCCGCTACCTGCGTGTCGTTCCCGAGAGCGCGCCGGACCGCGCGCGTGTCGAGGCGGAAATACGGCGTCTGACCTCGGGCGCTAGCGAATGATCTCTCCCCAGCGTCGCGCAAGCTCGGCCGGAGTCCAATGAGCGCCGCCCTCGGGCGCCACACCGTCGGTCGGCCCGATCTTGAAGACCGACACTTGCGTCCCCTGCACGTGCACGATCCTTCCCGAGATGTGGGCCGCTTCGTCGGACAGCAGGTAGGCCGACACATCGGCGCAGAAGTCCGGCGACATCACCTGCTCCGCGTTGGGAAAGTCCATCAACGGGAGCGGCGCGCTCATGCGAGTGTAGGCCATGGGGCTCAAGATGTTCACGGTGATACCGAGTGGAGCAAGCTCCTGAGCCGCGGTCAGTCCGAACGCGCAGATGGCCCCCTTGGCCGCGCAATACGCCGCCACGTGAGCGGCGCCCAGGAGCCCGAGCTGGCTCGAAACCATGAGCACGCGCCCAGGAGCCTTGCGACGCTCGAGGTGCCGGACGAAAAACTGCGTACAGTAGAGGGTACCGTAGAGCATCGTGCGAAGCTGCGCGTCCCAGTCCTCGTCGGTGATGGTCGCGATCGATCCTTCGCGAACGATGCCGGCGTTGGTCACGAGAAGATCGATCTGGCCGAATCGTTCGATCGCCTTGCCGAACAGCGCCTCGACTTCGCCGCGCTTGCCGACGTCGTGGTGGTCCGCGACGGCCTCGCCACCGGCTGCCCGGATCTCGGCAACCACGTCGTTCGCGGGGCCCGGGTCGAACCCGGCTCCGCTCGGCGAGCACCCGGTGTCGTTGACGACCACACGCGCCCCCTCCCGCGCGCAGCGGATCGCGTGGGATCGACCGATTCCTCGCCCTGCGCCGGTGATCAACGCCACTTTGCCCTTCATTAGACTCATGGTCCTCCCAAGCTCGCGACCGCGAGCCGCCGATCCCTAGCTCCGATGCTTACGGACGAGTATATGCGACCGTTAATGACGAGGCGCGGCGGCACAACGTGGCGGGCCTACGAGGATTACCGGCTCCGACCCTCGCAACGGGCGGCGCACCTTCCACGGGCGGCGCGCCTGCCGCGGGCGCCATGCCCGGCCCGGGAGAGCACGTGCGTCCGTCACCGCCGATATCCGAGGGGCGGATGATCGACCCGCGAATGGCCGCAAAGGACGCCACGGTGCCGCAAACTCGCACCGCACGCGAACGTCTGAGCCACTGGGTCGCGAGCCTGCAGGACCGCTTTGCATGCATGCAACACCTCAGCTCGACCAACGCAAGCTGGGTGTTCCGTGGCAAGGACCTGCGTACCGGACAGGAAGTGGCGATCAAGATCCTTCGAGATTTCACCGCCGGATCGCGCGATGCGTTCATCGCGGAAGCCCTGCTGCTGTCGGAGCTCGAGCACCCCGCGATCGTGCGGTATATTGCGCACGGCGAGCTCGACCAGGGCGGGGCCTATCTGGTCACCGAATGGTTGAACGGCGAAGACCTGCATTTCGTCCTGCAGCGCGGCCCACTCTCGCCGGCGGAGGGCATCGCGCTGATCATTTTCGCCGCCGACGCGCTCGCGGCTTCGCACGCCCGCGGGATCGTTCATCTGGACCTCAAGCCCGGCAACATTTTCCTCACCGATGGAGACCTGTCGAAGGTTCGGCTCCTCGACTTCGGAATCGCCCGATTGACGCATTCGGCGAGCTCGGATCCCGACGAGGGAGTCATTTCGGGGACGCCTGGCTACATGGCTCCCGAGCAAGTCCTGGGCAATCCGATCTCCGCCGCGACCGACATCTTCGCGCTCGGCGCCGTCCTCTTTCGGTGCGTCACCGGACGCAAGATCTTCGCGGGCGACGGACTCGCGATCATGGAGCGGACCTCGCAAGAACAAGCGCCGCGAGCCTCTTCGTTGGTTGCCGGAATGCACCCCGCGCTCGACGACCTCATCGCGCGCATGTTGAGCATGAATCCCGCGGAACGGCCCACGGACGCGGCGGCGCTGCTCGGCGCCATCGTCGCGCTGCCCGCCGAGCTCCTGGCTTCGGTCGCAGCGGAGGCGAGGGTCCTTCTCAACCCCGGCGGCCTCACGTCGGCCGAACGCGTCCCGCTCACCATCGTGCTCGTGCGGCGCGGCGATAGAGACTCGCTGGCCGCGAGCACGGAAACGCTCGATTGGCCCCGGCAGCACTCGAGCTGCTTCGAGACGCTGGCCGACGGCACGTGGATCGCCATTCCGCGAGGCAATGCGACGGCACTCGACCAAGCATTGCACGCCGCTCGTCTGGCCCTGGACGTCCGCTCGGTCTGGCCGAGGGCCTCGATCGCCATCGCCGCAGGGCGAACGGTGGATGGCGGCGCGACGCGCCTGCACGAGGTCATCGCCGAGGCGGAAGCGCTGCTCAAAGTCGCCCGTCCTGGACAAATCCTGCTCGACGGCGACAGTGGGGGGCTCGCGCAGTCGAGCTTCGCGCTCGCCCCGGCTCAACTAGCGTCCTCGGAGCTGCTCGAACCCAAGAACGCCATGGTGACCTCGAGCCGGCTCGACGCAGCGAGCGCCGTGTGTCTCGGTCGCGATCTCGAGCTTGCATTGCTGGCCGACGCCGCCGACCAGGCGATGACGACGTCGACCGCCCGCACCGTGCTCGTGACGGCTCCCGCGGGAATGGGAAAGTCCCATCTGGTCCGGGAATTTTTGTCGAACTTCGCACGACGCGACGCTGCGCCGAGCGTGTGGTCGGCCCAGGGCGACTCGATGAGCGCCCGCTCGCCGTTCGGCCTGGTCTCGGCATTGCTCGCGACCGCGGCGGGACCTGGCCAACCGATACGGCTCGCGCGCTTGCTGCGCCCGGGCCAAGGCACGGAAATCGGTCAGGAGCGCGCCGGGTCGGTCGACGAGATCCATCGGGCCTTCGCGCAGTGTCTGAGCGGGGAGCTCGACCGGGGCCCCCTCACTTTGCACCTCGAGGACATCCACTGGGCTGATCTCGGCAGCCTGCGCGCGATCGATTACGCGCTCGCGACGCTCACCAATCGTCCCCTGCTGATCGTGGCGACCGCCCGTCCCGAGGTCCACGACCTGTTCCCCGACCTCTGGCAACGGCGATCGATGAAGGAAATCCGCCTTCGCGAGCTCGACGAAGTCGACGTCGATCGGCTCATCTCCATGCGTCTCGGGGTGGGGCTGGCCGCCCAGACGCGCGTGCGCATCGTCCAGCGAGCCCGTGGAAACGTGTTCTTGCTCCACGAGTTGATTCGAGCGGAGGCGGAGGGGCGTGGGGACGAAATGCCCGAAACTGCCCTGGGCGTCGTGCAGAGCCGTCTCCGTCTCTTCGATCCCCATGCAAGACGGCTGCTGCGCGCAGCCAGCATCCTCGGCGAATCGTTCACCTTTAAGGGACTCGTCCGCTTGCTGGGAGACGAATCGAGCCAGATTCACGTCAAGGACTGGCTCGACTGGCTCGCGGCGCGCGACGTGGTTCGTCGGCGAGCCGACGCCGCCGACGGGGCAGAGATGTTCGCCTTCAGCCACGCGCTCGTGCGCGACGCCGCCTACGACATGCTGACCGAGTCCGATCGCAAGCTCGGGCACCATTTGGCCGCCCAGTGGTTGGAGGGCGCCGGGCAAGGCCATCCGGTGGTCGCTGCGCAGCACTTCGAGCGAGCGGGAGACGTCGTGGGCGCCGGCCGGTGCTATCTACGGGCGACCATCGAGGCGTTCGAGATCGGGGACTTCGTGGCGACGACACGGGCCGCCGAACAGGCGCTCGGGTTCGAGCTCTCGACGGACGACCGGGGGCACGTGCAGGCCCTCGCCGCGGATGCCTATCGGCTGGTCGGCAACGTAGAGCAGTCCGCGCGCCTCTCGGCCGAGGCACTGCGCACGTTGAGCCCGAACACGCCGCTCTGGCGGCAAGTGGCGCGCACGGCGATGATGGCTGGCGCGAGCGGATTCCACCATCGCGACTCGTGATCCCCGGCGCGGCGAGGTCAGGGAGGAGGTAGCGGAGGCGCAGTGACCCCGTCTCCGACGACGACTTTGCCGGTCGTCCGCGCGAGGAGATACACGCCAAGGTCCGTGTGGCCGAAACGCTCGCGCAGCCAGCCCGGAATATCCATGTCGCGCTCACCGGTCAGCGGGTCCACGTTTGTCGCTCCGCACCTGCCGTTGCGACGATCGACGCGAAAAAGGACGTCACCGAGCATGATGTCGCTGCCGACCCAGTCGAACTCTTCCCAGGGGCGTGCACCCTCGAAGTAGAAGTTGGCTCGAAAACGCAGTGGATGCACCTTGCGGCCCCATTCGGCTTCGAGGCTCCGGACCGTCGCGAGATTGATGCACGACATCACGTTGTCCGGCTTGTCCATGAAGTGCCCCTCGCGCGAGCGAACCAGCTTCGGTACACCCCGAAGCTCGGGCACCAGACGGCCAAAGAATGCCTCGACAGCCTCACGACCTTCGCGGCTCTCGAGGTCCACGCTGAGCAGCACCTCCCTCGGGTCCACGTTCTGTCCCCCGCGCACTCCGGCGATCGTCAGGTGCATCGTCTCGACGTCGAGGTACGTCTGCACACTCGCCAGCGACTCGTCGAGCAAGAGCATCAAGAAAAGCCCTTTCTTGGCCCAGCGCGGCGAATCCGGATCGATCGGCGCCTCGGGGCGGGCCAAGGCGAAGACGCGGTCGAACGGAAACGACTTGCCGGCCTCGATGTGGATGCCCGGTATGCGCTGGGGACTCAGGCCCTTGATGGGGTAACGGTAGATCCCTCGGATGATGCGCATCGGGCCAAGCTCCTCGAACGGCGAATCGCGACGGCGCGCGATCGTAGCGATGACAGGCTGTGGGCGGAGTCGAAGCAAGCGCGTGCGCGAAACGCACGTACGGCGCAGCGTAGTTTCTCTGCAGGAGGCTCGTCGAGGCTCCTTCCTGCTCGTCGGGGCGGCCAGGCGGGCGAAATCCTGCCGACTTCTGCCCGCTATTCGCCCGATATCGTCCTTGCACGAACCATTCGCAGCGCGCGGACCAGATCGTTCACGCAGGGCTTTTCGTGACGGGACCTCGTCTATGATGCGCCATCAGCCAACGAGCGAGGCGATACCCTTCGGCAAGAAGGAGGTCATCGACGGCCGGCTGCGCGTCTATTACTACGGCTACTGGATCAAGGCGTACGACGTTCCCGCCGATACGCTTCTTGCCAAAAGGCGGCTCATCGAGGCTCTCACGCGGCGTCTTTTCAACCATGTGGAGCACGGGTTGAACGTTCCCGGCACGCGCCTCGAGGAGGCTCGTCGCGCCTTCGACGCGGAGGTCGACCCGCAGCGGCGCCGCGTCAAAGGCGCCATGCTGGCCGGAGCCCTTTTCAATCGTGCCGCCGATATTTTCACGAAGCTCGTCGAGCTGCAGTCGCTCGGCGTCGCGATGTCGCCCGACAACGACCTCATGAAGGAATGCGGCGCGCACCTGCAGGAGGCGCTTTCACTGGGCCAGCTGGTCCTGCACCGCAGCGGCGAGGAGGGCATCGACGAGCTCTGGGGCGAACCGTTCAAGGCTTTCGCGTACCCGATCGACGCCTTCTACAGTAGCCGCTACATCAAGATTGCTCAGAGCATGCAATCGATCGACGACTTGCGCGACGGGCTCGTCGCCGCCCTCGCCGACATCCCGGCCTTCGAAGGAATCGCGCCGCTCCTCTCGGATTTCGCGCGCGCCGCTCGTGACAAGTGCGAGACGTTGCGGACGGACCCGGACATCTTCGACATCTGGACATCGTTCGTCGTCGCCGGCGAAAGGCTCGTGCGTTTCCGGCCCCGGGTCGGGCCCCGGACGGGCCTCTGCAGCGAGGAGCAGGCGGCGCGAGGGATGCAGCTCGTCGTCGCCGGCAAAGATCTCGTCTCGTACATCACACGCGCGCGTGTTCCCATGCCGAAGAGCTCTCGTGAGCTCGTCGAACGGTGCGCTGCCTTTCGAAACGAGCACGCCATCTCCGGCGCGCGCAGCGTCGCCCAATGAAAGAAGGCGGCGCTCGCCCGATCTAGGGGCATAATCTCGTCTCGTGGTCGAGCGCGTCGTTGCCTTCGCCCTGCGGTTCCCCGCAATCGTGCTCGCCGGGACCCTTCTCGTCATCCTTGCAGGCATCCTCGCCATCTGGAAGCTCGAGAGGGAGCCGCCCTCGAACCCTGGCCACCCCTTGGTCGAACCACGATCGCAGCCCGTCTGACCGGCGGCGCGCAGTTCACCTGGCCGTGCCAGGCCGGGGCGCAAGGGGGCGTCACCCGACGTGGCGGGGCGTTCAGACGACGAGCACGATCTTGCCCCCGATATTGCCCTTCTCGGCAAGCACCTGGGCTTCGCGGATCTGCGCGAGCGGCATGCGTTTCGCGATGGGAAGGCAGGCCCTGGCGGTGAAGACGGCGACGCGCCCGACAGTTCCGAGCGCGCCGGTCACGCGCAACGTCTCTCCGGCGCGGGGCCTGACGGCTTCCTCGATGAGCTGCGATCCGGTGAGGGCGACCAGGGGGATGGCTGCGGCGTCCACGAGATCGAGCCGCGCAGGCACCTCGGCCCACGCGTCTTCTTTTGCGACCACGCGCTCTGCAAACGCGGTCGTCACGAGCCCCGTTACGCGCGCCCCGACCCGCAGTCGCGAGACGCCCGGACCGATCGCCACCACCTCTCCGGACGCGTCGCGGCCGAGAATAGCAGGCAGCTCGAGCGGGAAGCGTCCGCGCGCGGACCCGCTGCGGATTTTCCAGTCACCTGCGAACGATACCTGTTGTGAGCGCTCCGCCACTCACTCCGAGCAACGTCGCGGGCGCGCTTGGAACCCGGCTCGACAGCAGCGCTTGATCGGAACGACGGGATCGTCAAGAACCCCGGTGATGCTCCCGGCCGTCCTTCGACGCGTTCACGATATCGCCATGCGTGCGTTGGGTGAGGGGGAGAGGCGGTCGACCCTGGTTTGCTGGGTTCGAGAGCACGCTTCGGAGGTGAAGGTCACGCTGGCGGAGACGGCGGTCCTGAGCGTCACGGCTACGCTCGCCTGCGCGACCCTCGGCTGGTTCGGCGGACGCTACACCGACGAGGACCAGACGATGTTCTGGGTCGCCGCCAAAGAGATCTGGCACGGGCACTTTCGGGAGCCGTGCTTTTACGGCCAGGCGTACAACACCCTTTGGGAGGCGGTGGTCGCGGCGGTCCCCGTCGGGCTCGGAGCCAATCCCGCGTGGGCGGTGCCCGTCGTCGCGCTCTCGGCAGGGCTTGCGCCTTACTTCCTGCTCGGCGCGATCGCCGCCCGGCGGAGCGCCTGGTGGGGTCTGGTCGTGAGTGCCGGACCTCTCATGCTTCCCGCTCGCTTCTGGCTCCTGAACTGCCTTGCCAGTTACAACGGGGGGGTGCTCTGCGCCGCCATCGGGCTTTTCGTGCTCGATCGGATCGAGACGCGCTGGGGGCGCTGCGTCGGGTTCGGGCTGTTGGCGCTTGCGCTTTGGATCAACCCGAACTCGCTGCTGCTCGTCTTGCCGGCCGCCATAGTCGCCGTTCGAAGCGCGGGGCGAGGCTCTGGATGGGGCCTGCCCGGCGTCGCGACCGCCGTCGGAATCGTCGTCGCGTCACGCGCGTTCTATTCGAGCCACCCGGCCTACCGGCTGCATGTGAGCGGACAAGACAGCAGCTCTCTGAGCCTGCTCGCCGACGGCCTCCAACACCTCGACCAGTTTTGGACGCCCAACGCGCCGGAGAGCCCGTTCGGGCCGCTCGGGCCCGCGCTCATCGTCGCGATCGCGGCGGCGGCCCTCTGGAAGCGTTCGCGGTTGGACGCGATGGCCCTCGCGAGCGGGGTGGCGGTCGCGCTCCTGTCGCTCGGGACCGAGAAGGTCCACAACGGCACCGACGGCGTGTTCTTCGATCGGGCTCGGATGTTCCTCTCCCTTCCCGCTCTCGCTGCATTTTCTGCGGCCTGGGCAGCCCGGTCGGGCGTCTGGGGCGATCCGAAGGTCTTCGGCTGGGTGGCGCTGTCCGCGGTCGCAGCGCTGGGCAAGTTGACGGCGCTCCCGGCGGAGATCGATCGGTCTGCCCTCCGATCGGATCCGGTGAGCCCCATGCGGGTGGCCGAGGTGATGGAACGCTGCGACGAGATCGCGCGGCTCGCGGAGGGCGCCGGTGCCCGCAGCGTCCTGTTCGAGTCCAACGCGCAGCGGACCCTGAACTACGGTTGCGGCGCGCGCCTCGATGGGCGCCTCACCACGCTCCATCCTCCCTACGAGCGCCGAACCTGGCTCCTTCTCGAAAAGGTGCGCGCACCGACCGGCCGCATACTCGTGCTCGGAGCGCCAAGCTCGTTCTGCCCCCGGCTGCAAGGGCTCTGCGCGACGTGCGGGCCCGTCGTCGAACGCCGCGAAGAGCTGCTCGCCGACTGCGGGCAGACTCCCTTGATCGAGGTGCTCAGGCGGGGCGATCTGAATGTACGCGCCTTCTAAAGCACGCATCCGTCACCTGTTCCGGCGCAGCTGCAATTTGCGACGCGCCATGAAATTTGCGGGCCGCGTTACGGAATAAGTAAACCATCTTAACAAACCCGCTTGCCGCGACCGGTGAACTGAGGAAAGCTTTTCATGCGGGGGGCCTCCTGCGAGCCGGCTCGGGGTGCGGTGCGTCCTGTTCCTGGACGGCGAGGTTTCGTTCCCGCCGCCGCGCCGACATTGAAGCCTGAGGGCTCCGCCGACCATTTTCTTGTTTCGAGGAGAACCGCGCAAATGCTCACTCGTCGCGTTTCGCTTTTCTTTGTTGCAGCGACGGCCGCCGCGGCCTGCGCAATGTCCCCCGGGAACGGCGGAAACTCTGGCTCTGGCTCTGGCTCCGGCTCAGGGGGAAACTCCAACGGGAACGGGGGCGGCACGTCAGGGTCCAATTCGAGCACCGGCTCCGGTTCGACGTCCGGCGGCTCCGGCTCGAACGGAGGCTCGAACTCTGGGACCTCGGGCTCCGCGTCCAACAACTCCGGCTCCAGCTCGGGCGGGTCCGGGACCAGCAGCAGCTCGTCGGGGAGCAGCGCTTCGGGCGGAACGATCGCGGGCGAGACCCTCCCCGGCCCGACGTTCGTCACATCGACCGCGAGCTCGTTCTTTCAGACCGGAACGATGAGCACCGTGACCAGTGGAACTGCAACGCTGACCGTGAACGATGGCACCGCGTACCAGACGTTCAACGGCTTCGGCGGCGCGTTCAACGAGAAGGGCTGGAGCATGTTGGAGATGCTCAGCGCAAGCGATCGCAGCAAGGCGATGAATCTGCTCTTCGACTGGACCAACGGTGCGCACTTCGTCTTCGGCCGCATCCCGGTCGGCGCCAGCGACTACGCGCTGGAGCGCTACACCGAGGACGACAACAACGGTCAAACGGATTACAACCTGACGAACTTCTCGATTGCCCGCGACGGCATGTACCTGATTCCGTACGTCCAGGCTGCGCTCGCGATCAACCCGAACATCGATCTCTGGGCGAGCCCATGGACGCCGCCGGCCTGGATGAAGGTGGGCGGCAACCCGACCGGCACCATGAACGACGGCTTCCCCGACGACGGCGGCAACATGTCGACGAGCACCCAGGTGCTGACGACGTATGCCATGTACGAGGCCAAGTTCGTCCAGCAATACGCGGCCCAGGGCATCAACATCGCCGTCATGATGCCGCAGAACGAGCCGAACTACGCACAGACCTACCCGTCCTGTCTTTGGACGGCGTCCCTGTACGACCAATTCGTGTCCCAGTACCTGGGGCCCACGTTCTCGAGCCAGAACCTGAACACTCAGATCTATCTCGGGACCATGTCGTGCAACAGCGGATGCGGCGGAGATGACAACACCAACTATACCGGCTCGGACGCCATGATCGTCTCCACCGTGACGGCGGACAGCACCGCGATGAAGTACATCAAGGGGTTCTCCTTTCAGTGGAACGAGCTTCCCGACGTGGCCAACGTCAACAAGTTCAACCTTCCGATCTGGCAGACGGAGCACAGGGCCGGCAACGTACCTTTTGGCGGCGAGACCACGATCGTCAACGTCGGCAGCGCGCCAGTAGACATCACGTTCGACAGCACCGCGGCCCCCAACAACTGGGACTACGCGCTCGAGAGCTTCGGCCTCATCGGTCAGTGGCTCACGGCCGGCACCAACCAGGTCGGCGTCACCAGCTACAGCGCCTGGAACATGGTGCTCGACACGGTCGGCAAATCGCTCGATCCGGACCGCAACTGGCCACAGAATGCCCTCTTGACCGTCGATACCAGCACGAGCCCGGCGACGCTCAACATCACACCTGCCTACTACGCATTCCGTCACTTCTCGCAGTTCATCGCCGCAGGCGCGACGCGGGTCGGCACGAGCGGGAGCACCAGCCTCGTTTCGTATGCGTTCAAGAACCCGGACGGGAGCCACGCCGTCATCATGTACAACGGCAACAGCACATCGGTTTCGACAATCGCCTCCGTCGGCGGCAAGTTGATCCAGTTCACGGTTCCCGCGAACGCCTTCGCCACGCTCAAGACGTGAGCCAGGTGGCATGACGGACACGGACGGAAGCGGTCCCGAAATCGGGACCGCCGGCATGCCGCTGAGCTGCGCGCGCCTCCCGGAGCAGCGCTGCCGTCAGAAGAGATACTCCAGGCGAAGGCGACCGCTGAACATCTCGTTCTTGAAGGCGTTCGCTATCATCGGGGTCGGATCCATGTCGGCTCTCGCGTAGGCGAAGACAAACTTGGCGAATAGGCCTGGCGAGGGGCTCGAGGGGGGCTGCCTGAAGAAAAGATACTGGAGGGCACAGTACGGCTGCCACTGATCGGCGTGGTCGTTGCGGCCGACCGTCGGGTCGAATGCCTGGTCGACCCAGTACGTGTAGTTCAAGCCGGTCCCGAAAAGGAGGTCACGCCAGATCCGAACGTTGGCGAATCCACCCGCGCTCCACGTCTCGTCGGTACCCGTCGCAGTCAGTGTGCCGTCCGCGCTCCGGGTATCGTTGAGGGCATACGCCGCGTTGACGCCGAATTCCACGTAGGGGTCGAGCACGAGCTGGATGGCGCCACCGAAGCCCTGGGACTGAGTCGCGGCGTAGTTCGTATTGCCAGAACCAAGCGTCTGCGGCCTCGACTCGAGAAACTCGGCGCCCGCCTTGATCCGCAGGGGCCCGAACTCGGCGATGCCGACGGGACGAATGCCGTCGGTGTTCAATCCGTTCGTTCCGGCCCCGTACTGAAAGCCGATCTCGAAGCGAAGCCAGTCGGCCGGATAGAGGTGGACCGCCCCCTGCCCGAGGACGTCCTGCCGCTGGTACATGTACGTCAACCCGTAAATTTGCGGGACTGCTACGGGGCCCGCCGACGCGTCGTTCGCACCTGTTCGCTCGAGCGTGTAGAGGTCGAGGCCCATGCCGTAGTGGTAGACCTCCCACGCCTGGAAGCGACCGAGCAGGACGTCGAAGAGCTTCCACTTGCCGAATTTGATCCACGCATCGTCGGCCGACCACACGACCGCGCTTTGCGCGGTGTTGATCTGCGCGCCCACGAGCTCGACTTGCATCTGGACGAAGAACTGGCTCCGCGGATCGGTCCACGTCGGGGTCGTGCGAAGGAGGAAGCGCGACTGTTGAACGAACTGTCTGCCTTCGTTGTTCGTCGTGCCGAGGCCCGGCGACGTCCCCGTGCGTTCACCCGCGTGGTAGTATCGAAGACCCGTATCGACCCAACCGTAACCGGAGAAGCCGATTCCCGTTCCGGGAAAATAGGGCCACTGCAGGCCCTGCATGTCGGCGTCGATCCACAGCGATCCTCCGTAGATGCCGCGGACGCGCGGCGCCGGTGAGGGGTACGCCGAGGGGGGCATCTCGCCGAGCACGAGGCGCAATAGATTCATCGGCCCAACGCCACCGGCCAAGGGCGCCGTCGCGAACGCGGCTCCGGCAGCCGGCGATGGCGCGGGTGCGGCACCGGAAATCGTGGGTGCCCCCTGGGGGCCGCCGGGAGGGGAGGAGGGTGCAAAGGCAGGTGGCCATACGGGCGCCCCCGGTGCGGGAGCGCTCGGCGCAGGGGCCGTGGGCGCGGATGTCGGCGGCCAGACCGATGTTCCAGGCGCAGGGGCGCTCGACGCATTACCGGCAGGCGCCGCCCCGGGGAGCGCGGCTCCCGCCCCGGAAGCTGTGGAGGAGGCGCCTGCTGGAGGCGATCCGGGGGTGGGCGGCGACGCGTTGGGTGCGGGCGCACCCGCTGCGGCACCCTGCGCGAACGCCCGCGGTGCGTAGAGATTCGCCGCAAGCGTCACCGCAAGCAGGCCCGTCCGTGATGCACTGGAGTTGGCAAGGGATCTCATGAGCTCCTGAACGATCCGCGCGGCGCCGGCGAAAGCAGAGAGGCGTACGATGCGCGCTGCTCGGGTGGAAGGCGGCGCCGCGATCACTGCGCCGATGTCACCATCAGCGTGTCCATCAAAGGAAGATTGTCCGAGCTCGGACCGACCATGATCTGGACGGGTCCGCTCTCGACGGTCCACTGGTTGGCCGACGTATTCCAGTATTTGAGATCCTGAATCCGAAGTGGAATCGTGAAAAGAACGGTTTCCCCAGGCTGAACGGGCTGCTTGGTCCGGTGAAAGCCTTTCAGCTCTTTCACCGAGCGGCGCGCCGTCGTTCCCGGGTAAGAAACGAAGAGGAACGCAACCTCGTCACCGGGAACGCTCCCCGTGTTCGTGATGGCCACCTGGACGTCGACGACCCCGTGTTGACTCACCGTGCTGCAGGGGACGCCGAGAAAGTCGTAGCGGAACGTCGTGTAACTGAGTCCCGATCCGTAGGCGAAGAGCGGCGTGAGCTTCTGAGCGGGGCAGTCGCTCGGGCCGGTTCCCGAGCAGTCGAACCAGCGATACCCGAGGTAGTAGCCCATCTGGGTGACGCCCCCCGTCATGCCGTTGACCGTGCCGCCCCCTGTGTTGAAGGTTGGCTCGTCGGACTCGGAGTTCGGCCAGGTGATGGGCAGCTTGCCGCTGAAGTTCACGTCCCCGAAGAGCAGCTTGCCGAGCGCCGTGCCGCCCTGTTCCCCGGGATACCAGGCCATGACGACGGCCGGTACGGAGTCGAGCCACGGCATGTCGATGGCGCTGCCCGCTTCGAGCACCACCGCCATCGGCTTGCCCAGGGCGGCGATCTGCGTGATGAGCGCGTCTTGCGCGCCCGACCCGGATTTGCAGTCGAGGTGGTAGCTGACGCCGCCGTCTGGACCGATCCGGTCGCCGGCGCCCGTATATTCCTCGCCTTCATCCTGCGGCGTGAGGCCGGCCATGACGACCACGAAGTCGGCGCTGGCAGCAGCGCTCAGGGCCGCAGAAGTGTCGAGGGTGCCCCCGTCGGTCCCGACGCTGACCGCCTGGAGGACCTGAACCCCGTGCGCCTGTGCAGCGGCCTGGATGCCGGCGTACGGCCCGACGCTGGTGCTCGGATTGGGGATGACGCGGCTGCTGCCCAGGTCACCGACGCGCAAGTCCGTCGCGAAATTGACGACGCCGCTCTGGCCGGTGCCGGTGAGTGTCCACGGAACCGACGCGCCGACGACGGCGACCGTTTGCACGATCGTCGGATCGATGGGCAGCACGTTCTGAGTACCGGAGCTCGGGGTGCCGCCGTCGGTACCACCATCGCCGCCGATCGGAGGCTCGTTCTTGAGGAGCACCATCGCCTCCTCCGCCTGATGCTCGGCGTCGGCGAGATGGTTCTGATTGTTGGTGATGCCGGTGGAGTCGATCGTCGAGGTCGGGGGGTTCAGGCCACCCTGGACATTCGGCTTGGCGATATTGAACCGCAGCTTCTGTTCGATGATGCGCAGAGCCGAAGCCGTGAGCTGGCTCCCGGTCACGTTGGTATTGGCCTGGACGTCCTGGAAGTTGAGGTCCCAGGGCATCTCCATGTCGAGACCGGCGTTGATGGCGTTCGCCGCGACGGTCTGGTATTGCGACAGCATCAAGTTGGTCGACTGGTAATTCGTCATGGCCCAGAAGTCCGACATGACGAATCCATTGAAGCCGAACGTGTTGCGGAGCATCCCGCTCAGAAGAAGGGGGTTCTCCGTATCCTTGTATCTGTTGGTGTCCGGACCATCGGTCACCTGAATGCTGTTGTAGGAGGCCATGACGCAGGCGACGGCGGCCTCCTGGACGATCATCTCGAAGTGCCGCCCGTAGATCTCGTGCAGCGTCTGGTTATCCATTTCCGAGATCTGGGCGAAGCGGCCGTCTTCGATGTTGTACGCGGCGAGGTGCTTCACACAGGCGGGAATGAAAGCCTGCACCCCGTCGACGTACGCGGTGCCCATGCGCCCGATCGCGAACGAGTCCTCTCCGTAGGTTTCCTGCGCACGCCCCCAGGCCGGGTTGCGCAAGATGTTGACGCACGGCGAGATGGTCAAATCATTGTTGGTCGCGAGCACCTCGTCGGCGAGGTCCTCGCCAATCATGGCCTCGAGATCGAGATCCCACGTTGCGGCGCGCGCGACGGAAACCGGAAAGGCAGTCGCGTAGCCCGGGCCCAGGCTCTCCGGGCCCTGGTCGGTCGTCGGCCCGAGGTACACCGGCGCGTCGATATTCACGCCGCGGGGCCCGTCCCGAAAGAGGACGCCCTTGATCATCGTGTTCGGGTCGTCGAGCGTCCGATAGATGTCGTTGTACTGGAGGAACCCGCCCGACGTCGGCTGGGTGCCGCGCATCTGGTTCGCGGCCGCGCCCGGGTTGTTGGACGGCAGAAGCGCTTGCGCCCGGACCGGGATCGACGGATCGGGAGTGTAGCCGCTGGCCTGCGAGATATCGAGCAGCCCGCCATCGGCGAGGATGCCCCGGGTGTGCGAGAGCTGCTCGAGCGAGTCGCCGCACGCCAGCTTGGCGATGGCGTCGGGCGGGCCACCGTCGAGGATCGTCTCGCCCGACTCGAGGATCTCGCCCGGCAGGTTCGCGAGATTGGGCTCGGAGGACTCAGAGCCGCCGTCAGATCCGGGCGCGGTTCCGGTGATGTTTTCATTCTCGCTGTTGATGGCCTTCAGGCGGGCGCACGACGTTTGCACGACGAGCCCCGCCACGAGCGCAACCCCGGAGATCGATCCCCAGAGCAGGCAGCGTCGGCGCGCAGTCGAGAGCGGGTGGCCCATGGATGCGGTCCTCCTAAACATTCCTATGGTCGGAGGGGCCGTTAGGCTTCACTGCCGACGCGCGGCTCGCGAAACCGAAAGGCCCCGGGCTGATATCACGGGCGCCCTGCACGAATCCAGTGACTTTGAGGCCGGGCGCGGCCAAATCGTAAAGCCACCTTACGAATGCTGCGCGACGCAGCGGGGCAAGCGTCACGGCTGAGTCTCATCGCCGCGGACGATCGCTGCGGACGCCCCACGAAACATTCCTCTCGACCCCCCGGGGGGGTACCCCACGGATCCGCCCTTGGCACGGGCTGGCACAGCGTGGCCGGGAGGGAACCCGGGGTTGTCCTGCGACCGCGCTTGGCACGAACCTGGTAGCGCGGTCACCCAGATGCGGCGGGCAGGCGGCCAAATCCCCTTCGGCGCGAACGATTCGCGCACTGCAGCGGCTTGGCCCGGCCGACGCCCCACGTGCAGTGCCCTGGACGTCGTGCGAGCGAAGGACGCATCGGCCTGCGGCGCGGCCGAGGCCGAGCTGCGCGCGGTCGATGCGCTCTTGTCCGCGGGATGCGACGGACCACCCGTATGCTCGGCCCTCGTGCGCGCATGTCATGCGGTTGGAAACCTCGATGCCGCGCTGCACGCGGGCGCCGAGGGGCTGGCGGGCGACCCGAATTCGTCCGGCATCGGCGCCCTCCACGTGGACTTCTCGCGCATCGAGACTGCGGCGCGCCTCCCCTACCCCGAACCTGACCGCTGGCCGTCCCGACGCGTGCTCTACCGAGCCCGTCACGAGTTGGCTCGCAGGCTCGAGCTTCTGCGCCGCGAGGCACTGCACAAGCATGCACGCCGACGATCGCGCGGAGCCCTCGTGGCTCTCGCCGTCGTCGCGCTGGGACTTGCCGTGGGAGCCGCCCTCGCGATGCGGCCTCCGGTCTGGCGCGTGGAGTACTTCCGCACCCCTCGGCTGGTCGACCCCGTGGCGAGTGACCTGACGCTCGACGTCGGGGGCGACTGGGGCGAGGGGCCTCCGCACGACGGGGTCCCGAGCAACGACTTCTCCTCGCGCTGGGAGACCTGCATGGTCCTGGAACGGCCCGTCGACATCGACTTCCGCTTGGAATCCGACGACGGGTCGCGCCTTCTCATCGACGACAAGGTCATCATCGACCAGTGGAAGGAGCAGTCGGCTTCGACGGCGACCGCACGTGCGCACCTGACGGCGGGGACCCACGCGCTCCGTGTCGAGCACTTCGAGCTTGGGGGCATTGCCGAGCTGTCGCTGCGCGCTCGATTCGACGGGCATGGGGGCTTCGGCCCGCTTCCGAGAACGCTGCTTCACGCCCCCGGCCCCGCGCCCGCTTCCGGGTGCCCTCGTTGACCGGCGAAGGGACGGGTGCCATCGTGAACCGCCGCCAGCCGATCCGCTGGATCGCGAGCCGATGGACGGTGCTTTCGCTGGTCGGCGTGAGCGTGGGCCTCGTCTACTGGTTCATGGGCACGGCCGGCACCATGACTCGTTTCCCCCAAACGACGAAGGCTTTTTACGACCAGCTCGCCGTCGCGTTCGCCGATGGGCACTTCGACCTCGTGCAGCGCCCCGACGCGACCGCCAGCGGCGAGGCGGCACTCCTGGACCGGTACTGGGACCTCAGCCTCTATGAGGGAAGGCTCTACCTTTACTGGGGGCCCGTCCCGGCGGTCCTCGGCGCCGTACTCCTCCGCGTCTTCGGGTGGCATCCCGCCGACGAGGTGCTGACGATTCTGTTCGCATGGCTCCGTGCGGTCATCGGCATCGCCGTCCTCGCTCGCGCAAAGACCCTGTTTTTTCGCGGGCAGCCGTGGTGGCCCACGGTGCTCGGTGGGTGCGTGCTCGTGATCGGAGGCCCGATGTCGTTTCTTCTGACACGCGCCGCCGTCTACGAGGTCGCGATCATGGGGGCGCAGTGCTTTCTTCTTGCGGGCGTCGCATTCGTCTTCTGGGCGATGCATCCGCCAGGGCGTGAGGCTCGAGCGAGGGCTCTTTTCGTCGCAGCCGGCTCGTCTTGGGCGCTGGCGCTCGGGTGCCGCGTCAGCCAGCTGCCGGCGTGTGCAGCGCTCTGCGTGCTTGCGTGCGCCGGCGATGCCTTGCCCCGTTCGCGCGGAAAGAGGCTGCGCGTCCTGGCCATCGACGCAGCACTGCTCGTCTCGCCCATCGCAGCAGGGCTTGCCGCCCTGGCGCTCTACAACCGCGCGCGTTTCGGTTCCCTGTTCGAAACGGGGCTCCGCTACCAGCTGGACACCGCGCCGTTTCGTATCGCGCCCGAATTTGCGACGCTGAACGTGTCTACCTACGCGCTCAAGCCTCCCGTCGCCGGCGGCGCGTTTCCGTTTCTGCGCGTCGCACCGTGGGACGGATTCTGGCTCTGGCGTCTCTTTCCCGAGCTCTCCCTCGATCGCGCCGAAATCTGGCGCGATCGCAACGTGGGGCTCCTGTGGTCGACACCTTTCTACGGCCTCTCGCTCGTCACCGTGCTCGTCCTGGGCAAGTGGCTCGTGCGCGCCGCCAAGCAGCGCGACGAACGGATCGTCGGCGGCTCGATGCTCCTGAGCTGGTTGTGCGCGTCGTCGCTGGCGATGACGGTGCTCGGCATTCTGCCGTGCCTGCTCGGGAACGCGTCGACGCCTCGCTACCCGATGGACGCCGCGACGGGCCTCGCTCTCGCGTCGACGCTGGGCCTCTCCTTCCTGCTTGCAGTGCCGCGGCGATCTCCTCTCGCTCGCGGCGCGCTCATCACCTTCGCGACGTCGCTCGCGGCACTGTCGATCGTGGTCAATGCCGCGCTCTGGGTCGACGGCGGGACGAACGATTTTCTGGCAACCGAGAACCCGCGTTTGTATGGCCGTCTTTCGATGCTCTTTTCCGCTCGTGCAGGAGGGAGCTTGCCGCCCGCCATGGGCCCGGCCCGCGCGACCCCGAGGTGACCGGGCAACGTGAAAAAGGCCGAGCCCGCCAGGGGGCGGACTCAATCCAAGTAGGCATAGGCCTCGAACGTCAGAAAATCGATGAACGCTTCGCCCTCGACCAGGGAGTCGAGGAGCGCAATGGCCTCCTTTGCCCGCGGTCCGAGCGCCGGAGCCAGCGCGGCGACCTCCTCGTCTCGGATTCGACGGTAGAGGTCGACCGTGACGATGCGTCCGTCCGCCAGTGCGGCCCCCCGATGCACCCAGTGCCACAGCTGGGCGCGCGCAATCTCGGCGGTTGCAACGTCCTCCATGAGATTGTTGATGGCCACCGCGCCGCTTCCGCAGAGCCATGCGTGGAGATACTGGAGGCCCACGCTCACGTTATTTCGAAGTCCCTTCTCGGTGACCGCGGCTCCTTCGATTCGCGTATTGGTCAGATCGTGCGCGCTGACCATCACCTCGCTTCGCATCCGCGCCTTCTGATGCGGCTTGTCGCCGAGACGGCGAGAGAACACGTCGCGGGCCGTGGGGACCAGATCGGGATGCGCCACCCACGTTCCGTCGAATCCGTCGTTCGCCTCCCGCTCCTTGTCCGCGCGAACCTTGTCCAGAGCAGCGGCATTGATCTCGGGCTCCCGGCGGCTCGGGATGAACGGGGCCATTCCGCCGATCGCGTGGGCTCCGTGCGCGTGGCAGGTCTTGACCAGAAGCTCGGTGTACGCGCGCATGAAGGGCACGGTCATCGTCAGCTGCGCGCGATCGGGGAGCAACAGGTCGTCCCGCGCACGAAGCTTCTTGATGACGCTGAACAGATAGTCCCACCGACCCGCGTTGCACCCGCTCGCGTGGTCGCGTAGCTCGTACAGGATCTCGGCAATCTCGAACGCCGCGGGCAAGGTCTCGATGAGAACCGTGGCGCGAATCGTCCCTCGCGGGATCCCGAGCGCGTCCGACGCGGTGTTGAAGACGTCGTTCCATAGCCGCGCTTCGGCGCAGCTCTCCAGCTTGGGCAGGTAGAAGTACGGCCCGCTGCCGCGAGCTGTCAGCTCGCGCGCGTTGTGAAAGAAGTGAAGGCCGAAGTCGAACAGGCTGGCCGAAACCGGTCGCGCGCCGTCCTGCCGGAGGGCGTGCTTCTCCACCAGGTGCCAACCTCGGGGTCGGACCACGAGCGTCGCCAGGGAGTCGGCCAGCCTGTACTCCCTGCCCTCGGGGCTCTCGTAGCGAAGAGTTCGGCGTACGGCATCGAAGAGGTTCACCTGCCCCTCGATGACGTTGGTCCAGGTCGGCGAGAGGGAATCTTCGAAGTCCGCCATGAACACGTCGGCGCCCGAGTTCAACGCGTTGATCATCATCTTGCGTTCGACCGGACCCGTGATCTCCACCCACCGGCGCTCGAGATCGGCCGGCGCGGCGGCCACCTTCCAGCCGCCATCGCGGATGGCCGCCGTCGCTGCGGCAAAGCTCGGGAGCACGCCACAATCGAAGTCGAGCGACTGACGCGCCTCGCGCGCCGCGAGGATGTCCGCCCGTGCCGCCGAGAACCGATCGTCCAGAAGCGCCACGAACTCCAGAGCGTCCGGAGATGCGATTGCCGCTCCCCGTTCACTCAGCGGGCCGGTCAGCCGGATACTCGTCATCGGATGCCCTGGGGAATGATGCCTGGAAAAACGTAGCATTGAAGGCAAACAAGAACGCCGACCAGCGCGGCGAGCACGAGGCTGTGGAAAAAGACATAACGAAGGATTGCGCCTTCGCCGCCGCGCTGCCCGGTCGCGACGCCCGCGACGACGATGCTCTGTGCGTCGATCATTTTGCCCATCACTCCACCCGAGCTGTTCGCGGCGCTGGCAAGCAGCGGGGACATGCCGACCTGCTGCGCCGTTATCTGCTGAAGATTTCCGAAGAGAACGTTGGAAGCCGTATCGCTGCCCGTGAGCGCGACACCGAGCCAGCCGAGCAGCGGCGAGAAGAACGCGAACAGGGGACCCGAGTTGGCCAGGGCCAGGCCCATCGTCGCGTCGGAGCCGGCGAAGCGGGTCGTGTACCCGAGCCCGAGCATCGCTGCGATCGTCAGGAGCGAAAAACGCACTCGCGACACGGTCCTGGCGAAAATGCGCGCAACCTGGAGGGGCGCGACTCCCAGCAATAGCCCGGACACCACGCCGGAAAGAAATAGACCCGTCCCCGTCGCCGACAGCCAGTTGAGCGTGAACACCGCGGGTTCGGCCGTCGGCTTGGCCACGACGGGAGGAGCACGCAGAACGGCCCTATCGAGGTAAGGGATGGTGAACTTCGCAACATGGATGTTGTCGAGAGCGGTCTTCGTCGGCTTCAGGCCCCACACGAAGACGAAGAGGCTCAGCAGGAGCCAAGGAAGCCACGCGCCCAAGACCTCGGAACCCGGGCGGGCGCGCACTCGACCCGAGCCGCCGGGTGGAGGCGCTTCCGGTCCCTCGTCGGCGAAGCGCCATACCTTCTTCGGCTGCCATGCGCGAAGCAGGATCGCCGTCGCCGCTATCGAAGTCGCCCCCGCGACGACGTCGACCAGCGTGGGCCCGAGCCAATTGCTCACCAAGAATTGCGGAATGGCGAAAAACAGGCCGGACACGAGGCACGCCGGCCACACACCCAGCATTCCTTCGCGCCCGGCCATGGCCCACATCATCCAAAAAGGGATCACGACCGAGAAAAACGGCAGCTGGCGGCCCACCGTTGCGCTGAGAGCGTCGAGCGACAGCCCGGTCACCCGAGCCAGGGCAATCAGCGGCGTTCCGAGCGCGCCGAATGCGACCGGGGCGGTGTTGCCGATGAGAGAAAGCCCCGCCGCCGGCAGCGGCTTGAACCCGAGGCCGATGAGCATGGCCGCGCAGATCGCGACGGGCGTGCTGAAGCCCGCAGCACCTTCCATGAACCCACCGAAGCCGAACGCGATGAGAAGCGCCTGAATGCGCCTGTCACTCGCAAACCCACTGATCGATACTTTGACGATTTCGAACTTGCCAGTGTAGACCGTGATGTCATAAACGAAGATAGCCGAAAGCACGATCCAACCGATCGGGAACAGCCCATAGAGCGCTCCGTTGAAAGCGGACGCGACCGCCAGCTGGACCGGCATGCGGTACACGACCACGGCGATCACGAATGCAGTGGCGAGACCGAGCAGGGCCGCGTTGTGCGCCTTCACCTGAAAAAGGCCCAGCGCCGCGAGCAACACGACGATCGGTAGGGCCGCAACGGCGGCGGACAGATAGAGGTTGCCGAGCGGCGCGTAAGCCTGAGTCCAGGGCAGCATTCGAAGCTCCAGCACGGGATGGGGGAGCGAACGGCCGCGCCGAGCGAGTCGAAGCGGATCGCCCGAGTCGGACGGCGTTTGCCTCATGGTCTCACCTTCCCGGCCGGGGCGCACGGCTTCCCGCCGCGTGCACGAGGCGTGAAGTGTCGCAGTGCCACTGGAAGCGTCCGGCGCCTCCCATGCGGGTGGCGGGCGCCTCTCATGCGGGTGGACGGACGGGCGGCCCGAGCGCGCTTGCCGCTTGCAAGTGGATCGAGTTGGCCCCACACACCACTCGATGTCAGGTCCGGGAGCGCCGCAAGTGGTCGCGAAACACTCAGGCGTCATCGGGGACACGGGCCGTTTCGAGAGGCTCCTCGTTCCCATCGATTTTTCGTCGGCGGCACGAGCTGCGTTCACGCTCGCGATCCGACTCGCTGACTGGGCGGATTCGGAAGTGTGGCTATTTCATGCCGCGGGCCCGGACGAGAACGACGAGTTTCTCAACCATACGGGTGTGCCCTGGGGCCTCTCGGATGTCGAGGGTGAGGTCCGGGCGAAGCTCCGGGGTTTCGTCGACGCGCTCGAGCCGGCGTCCGGACGGCGCGTGCGGTTCGACACAGTCAAAAGCGAAGACGTCGTCTTGGCCGTGGTCGAGGCGTGTCAGCGTCACGCCCCGAGCCTGATCGTGCTCGGCGTCCACCCGCACGCGAGGCGTTCCTTGCGCCGCTCCGTGGCAGAGCGCATCGCCCACGCGGTGACCTGTCCCGCGCTCCTGGTGCGCGGTCAGCCTGAGCCGCTGGTCGACGCGGACATGTAGCGGGAACTCAGCGGTGTCCGCCGCCGCCCATGTGCCCACCGCCGAAGCCTCCGCCACCGTAGTGGCCCCCTCCGAACGTTCCACCGGGATGGCCCCCTCCGAACGTTCCACCGCCGGGATGGCCCCCGCCCCAGTACCCCCCATGAACGGGAGGTCCCCAGGGCCGAACGCCGGGCCCGACACGTCCGGGTCCCCAGCCCCACCCGAGGCCGCGACCGTAGCCGTAAGGACCGTAACCGTAATGACGGGGAATGTAACGGTAGCTTCCCCAGAGCGGCCAATAACCGTAGGTGAAAGGACCCCAACCCCAGGGCGAGACGAGCCACGTCCACCCATAGGCCGGAGCATACAGGTACGCGTATGGCTCATCCCCGACGGCGCTCGTGTCCGTTCCGGCCGGGACCCAGACCCATCCATACTGGTCCGTGTAAACCCACTGTCCTTGGGCCGACTGAGCGGAGGGCCCGGCTACCGAGGGCCCAGTTGCGGACGGCTCCGACGGTTGCACCTGGACGTCCGGCTCTGCGCTCTCTTGCTGTGCCCTGGCGCCGGGGACCTCAGCCAGAATCGCAGCCGCGCAACATCCCGCCCACGCGATCTTCGCTTTCATGCGTCCTCCCATGGGTACCTTGCACCGAAAGGACAACCATCCGGAGACCGGATTCATTGCCTGGTCGTCGTCGCAGGTGCTCAGGGATGAGGCTCACCCGAGCGCTCCGGGTCGAGCCGAGAAAGAGAACCGGTAAAGACTTTCCGCAGGACCTCGTATTCGAAACCCTCGGTGGCGCCGAGCTCGAGCACCACGATGGCCCTCTGCCCACCTGCGAATGCTGCAGGAAATGCGACGAAGGCATGGACGTCGCCGGAGCGCGAGAGCGCGTAGCGAAGGACGTCGGTCGGAGCATACAACGCGGACCACGTCGAGTCGGTCTTGCGCTCTTCCGGGCCGGCAGCGAGAACGATCTGCGCGGTGGCCTCACCGTCGGCGCCCTGGCCAAATCGACCGATGAGGCAGCGGTCGACGCCCGCCTGCGGCATCCGTTCCGCAACCACCCGCGAGAGCTCGTCCATGCTTCGGGCGGAAAGGACGGAGGCCGCGGCTTGCATCAGTGCGCGCACCTCACTCCCCGCCCGAAGCGTGCGACCGACGTACATGCGTTCAACAGCGTGCGTCGTCATGACGCGCGCCTCGTGAAAAAAGTCTTCGGCACGTGTCCTTTGCTTCGGGTCGCCGATGCAGCGCACGAGCCGCGTCCGCAGCGCGGAAAGAACGTCGTTGCAGATGGACAGGTCGCCGCCGGCGTCAATGACCCGGATCAGAATCTCGTCGTAGGCTCGAACGAATGCATCCGGGCGGTCTCCCCGGATCTGGTCGGCCGCGGCATTGAGCAGCCGAGCCTCCCACTGGGTGCCCGCCGCCCCGAGCGTGCCACGAGCGGCCCGTGCCAAGTCGGTGAGGATGCGCTGCCGATCGCGAAGCAGAGCCGAGTCGAAACTTGCGTTCACCGACGGCGGCGCCGAGCTTCTTTCTCCTGCGGAGGGGGCCGCCAGGCAGCCGCAGGAGCGACGGGTGACCAGTTCTGCACTTCGGACGACTTGCTCTGCCCGGACCGCTCCGCTGCGCAGCTGGTCCATCACGATGCGGATGCACTCGCGCCCCTGATCGTCAAGTCGCTGTGCGACCGTCGTGAGCGGCGGATTGGAGAACCGCGCTTCCTGGATATCGTCGAACCCCGTGACGGCGATCTGCTCCGGGATCCGGATTCCGCGACGACTGAGCTCATCGATGACGCCGGTGGCCATGGCGTCGTTGGCCGCAACGATGGCGCCCACAGCCTGGACGGAGAGCTTGCGGTCATCGAACAAGGTCGCGACCGCCTCGCGCCCGGCGGGCGGCATGAAGTCTCCCGAGACGACCAGCTGCGGATCGTAAGGGATGCCGTGGCTCTCGAGGACCTCGCGGTACACGCTCAGTCGCAGCTCCGCTTCGTCGCTTGCCGCGGGCCCACGCACGAACGCGATTCGCTTGATTCCGTGCACTCGCACGAGATGCTCGATGACCACCCGCATGCCGGCTGCGTTGTCCAGGCACACGCTCGAAGCTCCCGGCAGCGGGACGGCGATGCTGCAGATCGGCATCGGCGGGCACCGCGCACAGAAGGCGGCCAGCGCCTGCGAGCCGGCGGCGTTACCGAGCGACCCGGAAAGCACGAGCGCATCGACGTTGTCGGGCCGGGCCAGATCGTAAACCCAGGTGGAGCCATCGGGCAGGCTGGAGCCCCGAGGTAAGCTGGAGGCGCGGGGCGGGCTGGAACCCGGAGGTGAGCGGGAGGCGCGAGGCGGGCTGGAGCCCCGAGGTGGGCTGGAGCCGCGGGGCCGCTCGGAAACACGCGGCGCGTCGGAAACACGGGGCGGGTCGGAAAGCGTCAAAACCCCGCCCACGAAGACGATGAAGTTCGCCCCGCGGTCGTAGGCTTCGTGCATCGCGCCGCGCAGGATCTGCCAGTGGTACGGACTATCCTCGACCCCGTCGATGAGAAACCCGATGCTTGGAGCGCGGCCCGATCTCGAAAGTCGCCTCGCACCGGGTCGAATTCGCTCTGGAGGCATCCCGTGATGTCTGGAAGCTAACCGACGGCTGGCGTTCTGCGCAGTCCCGCGGAGCGCTGCTGTCGCGCAGGGTCGGGACCGTCGGCGTCAATGCCCCACTTGGTGGGATGTTCCGCGAGATTCAGTTGCCATTCGAAGGCGTTGCGTCGGCATCGTGCACGCTTCCGGCATCATGGACACTGCTCGCATCGTGCTGGACGCCGCCGTCGCCGGCGTCGTGCGCCCCGGCGCCGTCGCCCTGGTCGCCGTCCTGCAGGCCGCCATCGTCGATCTGCCCGGCATCGTCTTTGCCACGGTCCTCGCTTGCATCGCGTGGCTTCGCCGAGTCGCTCGGCTCCAGGTGGTCCTCGAGTCCGGAATCTGCCGCGTCCACCGGCTGCGTCGCGTCGAAGGCGCCGGCGTCCTGGTCGGCGTCGGTTCCGCCCGGTCCCTCGTCGATCGAATCCAGGATGAACGGGTTTCCGCCGCACATCGCCAGCGCGCTCGCCAACCATATGGTTGCAATCGTGCAAACGGCTCGACGCATACCGACGGACCCCGCTATAGCAGCCGAGCGCCGCGCGCGCGCTCCCATGGTGAGTTGTCCGGGGTGGCCCCGACGTTCGCCGGACCTCTTGACGGCGGCAAGGCGCAGGAAAGGCGCCCCACCCATCGCCTTCGTTCCCCTGTGCGGGCAGTGCGCCGACGATGGCCGGGCCCGCTTTCGCCGGTCCGGAAACGACCGCGAGATCGTCCGCCGCTTACGCGCGCGCCCGTCGCGGACCGACGTAGCGCGACGACGGCCGGATTAGTCGCCCCGTCGCACGCTGCTCCTCGACGTGAGCCGTCCAGCCGGCCATGCGGCCGACGGCGAACGTCGGCGTGAAGCAGGTTCGATCGAGCCCCAGCGCGTCGAGGAGAACCGCGGTGTAAAATTCGACGTTGGCACGGAGTGCGCGGTCGGGGTGTCGCGCCGCGAGCGCGCCTTCGGCCGCACGCTCGATCGCACACGCCAGCTCGAGTCGGCCGGTCGAGACACCGGACCGTTGCAGCTCGAGAGTGGCTCGCTCGAGCACGGCCGCGCGCGGATCGCGCACTCGATACACGCGGTGGCCCATCCCCATGATCCGCCGGCCGGCGGCCAGCTCGCCCTCGATCCACGACGCCGCACGCTCGGGTGTCCCGATGGAGTCGAGCATGTCCAGCACGGGACCCGGCGCTCCGCCGTGCAGAGGGCCCTTGAGGGCGCCGATGGCCGCGACCACACTGGACACCAGATCCGAGCCGGTCGATCGCACGACGCGCGCCGCGAAGGTGGAGGCGTTCATCCCGTGATCGGCGACGGTCACCAGATAGGCGTCGAGGGCCGTCGCTCTGGCCGGATCCGGCTTGCGGTCCTGGACCATGCGTAGGTAATCCGCCGCGTGTCCCAGAGAGGGGTCGGGCGCGACGGGCGAAGCTCCGGCGCGGACACGAGCCCAGGCCGAGGCAAAAACGGCGACCGCGCCCGTCAGGCGGGCCGGCGAGGCGAACCCGTCTCGCTCGGACAGGTGCGCTACGGCGGCGCGCAGGGCATCCATGCCTTCTTCTCGTTCGAGCGCGTCGCCCAGTCGCGGGAGGCGCCCGAATGCCAGGACGCGTCCCGCAGCGACCTCGCGCGCCACGCGTTCGCGCTCGCCCTTGGCGTCGCCGAGAGAACCCCACAGAAGGGCGCAAGCATCTTCGAACGTCGCGGAGCCGGCAAGGTCCTCGACGTCATACCCCGCGATCACGAGACGCCCGCCCTCTCCATCGACCTCGCTCAGGCGCGTATCCGCGACGATGATGCCCTCGAGCCCACCCTCTCGCACAGCCGACGTTGCCGGTGCCATCGCGCTTCTCCTCGGCGCTCGTCACGACGGACGGCGCTCACGGCGATAATCTGGGCCCGTGAGAAGAGTTGATCAACGTAGATTCGACAATCAACCAATCGCGCCCGACGCGAGCTACTTGAACGGCAAGCAAGCAGCTGCGCTCCTCGGGGTGAAGAGAGAGACGCTGTATGCGTATGCGAGCCGGGGCCTCATCCGGAGCGAACCAGCGGGAAGAGGCACGCGCGAGCGGCGCTATCACCGCGAGGATCTCCAGCGACTCAAGGCACGCCACGACGCCCGCGCAGGGCATGGCGCCGTGGCTGCTGCGGCCTTGCGCTGGGGGGAGCCGGTCCTCGAGTCGGCGCTGACTGCGATCGACGCCGGAGGCCCCCGCTACCGCGGGCATTCGGCACTCGAGCTCGCAGGCCGCCTTGCCTTCGAAGCCGTCGCGGAGCTCCTGTGGACGGGGACGGTGCCCACACCTGTCGCGGAGTGGTCGAGCCGCACCCTGGGAGTCCGGCTGGGGCCTATTTCGTCGCTGGTGCTGGATCGCGCGCCCGCGACGGCGACGTTCGCCCTGGTGATCCCGGCGCTTGCCGCGGCCGACCCCGATCGCTTCGATGCCGACCCGGTCGCTGATCTGCAGCGCGCACGCTCGATCATCCGGAGGACGGCCGCTTTCGCGGGGTTCGCAGACGGCGAATCGCGCGTCCGCGCGGCCATCGCAGAGCCGAGCGTGGCTCGGATCCTTCTGGTCTCGCTCGGGGCACGTCCAACGGCGGCATCGGAACGCGCAATGAACCAGGCCCTGGTTCTCATCGCCGACCACGAGCTCAACGTGTCGTCGTTCACCGCGCGCGTCGCCGCTTCCGCAGGAGCGGACCTGTATGCCTGCGTGAGCGCGGGGCTGGCCACGTTGTCCGGTCCACGCCACGGCGGGATGCTGTCGCGTGTCGAGGCGCTGCTCGCCGAGATCGGGCGCCCGGAGCGCGCGCGCGCGATCATCCACGACCGGACCGCGCGCGGCGAGGAGATCCCCGGTTTCGGCCATCCGCTCTATCCGCAGGGAGACCCGCGCGGCCGAGTGCTTCTCGAGAGCGCCTTCGCCATGGCTCCCCGAAACCGTGTATTGCGGACGCTGTTTGCGCTGATCGAGGCCATGCGAGACGCGAGTCGCCCGGACCCGACAGTCGACCTCGGACTCGTGGCCGTGGCACGCGCGCTTCGCCTACCGCGGGAGTCGGCCGTCGCGATGTTCGCCGTGGGTCGTGCCGCCGGGTGGATTGCGCACGCATTCGAGCAGCGGGCCGCCGGCTTTCTGTTACGACCCCGCGCCCGCTACGTGGGCCCGGCTTGAATTCGACTCCGAGCGGGCGGCAGCTGCTCGGGGTGACGGGCGCGACCGGGTCCTGCAGCTGTACCATGCCTCCCATGCATGACCGCGGAGCAAACTCGAGACTCGGCACGCCGGCTTCGGCCCGACAGGGCCGCGAACGCGGAGCGCGGGATCGCGCGAGGATGCGCCTCGCTGCGTTCGCGATGCTCGCGGGATTCGGGTGCTCGACAACCCCGAGCGACGTCCTGCAACTCGTCCCGGCGCGCGGCGCGGACGGGGGATCGATCGATCCGCTGACGCAGCCTCCCCAGGTTGGCACGCTCGTGGTGCAGGAGATCGATGACGTGGATGGAGACGTGCAGTTGCTCGCCGACGCGACCCTCTCTGCAGCTCCGATCGATCTCGCCATCCAGCCCGGGGGCATCACCCACACGATCACGGTGACCGGCTACGACGCTGAGGGCGGAGCCGTGGCGTTCGGGGCCACGTTACCGTTTCAAGCCGGCGCTCTCAGCCCGGCGACCACGCCGGGCGTCTTCGTGCAACGAACCGAACAGATGGCGGTCATGCCCGGGGCCCTTTCGGAACCCAGGCCGCTTCCGCTCTTCGGGCTGCTGAATGGCCAGACTCTCTTCGTGTCCGGTGGGGACACTTCGAGCGACCTCTACAGTCTCACGTGGTACGCCACGCAGGAGTCACCGTCTCTGCCCTTCGTTCCCCGATCGATCGCGATTCCGCCATGCGCCGCGCCGAACGTGGCGACCCCTACGTGCGGAGTGGCCTGGCTGTTTGGATCGAGCGACGGCCTCGCTCCGGGCTATTACATCGACTTCGGGACCGATCCTCCCGCCGCCAGCGCATTCACGTTGCCAGGGCCTGGCTCTTTCGCCGATATCGCGGGCGGAGTCACCGTGACCGACGGTGTCCACCTCTACATCGTGGGGGGAACGGGAACTTCCGGACCGGCCCAATACACTCTCGCGATCGACCCGTCGGATACCTCCGACGATTCGTACCCCTACGGGTATCCGAGCTGGTCGGGGCCCTATACGGCCCGGCAAGGAGCCTCCGCCGTGTGGGCAGGCGATTATGGGCTCGTGATGCTGGGAGGGACCAGCATATCCGCGGGCGAAGACGCGGGAGCGGTGACAGGCATCGAACAGATTCTGGGCTTTTTGACCTCCATCTGCTCTGCAGGCCAGAGCCCTCCTTCGATCTCCGTCACCGGTGCCGGCGCCGCCCTCTTGCCGACCGGAGACCAGGTACTTCTCGCCGGCGGGCTCACGGGTGACGGGCAGGATGCCGGTGTCATGTTGGTGGATCTCACAGCATGTACCATCACACCATGGAGCTCCCTGCCAGCAGCCCTCGCAAACGCCCAAGTCTTCGTGGTGGACGCACTCGACGCGGTGGTCGTCGGCAACGAGGCCGCGCCCTCGTTCCGGACTCACGTCTTCCGCGTCAATCCAGCGGGCGCAGTGGAGATTCCCACGGTCGTCCCCCACGCGAACGCAACTGCGGTCAGCCTGCCCATGAACGCCGTCGACCCCGGGAGCTTCCTCCTCTTCGGCGGACTCGACGGGGGCTCGACCTGGCTCGAGTCGTTCGTCCCCTCGCCCCCGCTGTAGCCGCCGAGGCGGAACGTCCGAGCCGTACACCGGTCACACGTCCGTCAGCTTGACGCGCCGGCTTCCGATGATTGCAGTGATCTCGATTTCCCCACCAAGGGCTTCGACGTACCGACGAAGGCTCGACACGCGATGGTCCGCTCGGCTCTCGAGCCGCGAGAGCTCCGACTGGGTCATGTCCGCGGCCTGGGCAAGGGCGGCCTGGGTGACGTCCAGGTCTTTGCGAAGCTCTCTCAGCGTGAGCTCTCGGATCTCTTCTTGAGTACGGCTCTTGACGCGGGCGACGGCCTGGGGCCCGAGTCGCGTGGTCTTGACCGATTTCCAGCTACGGGTGCCCACTTCTACTCCTATCCCAATAGCGCCAGGGTTTTCACAATGGCTTCTGAGGTTCGACGGCCCGCAGACTACCGGCGAGAAACAGCCTCCACATCCGCTCCGCCCGTCGGACCGAGTCGCCGTAGAAACTCCGATCGAGCCATTCGCCCAGCACGAAGAGCGCCGTTTCGCCTTGGACGTGAACGCCGTAAAGGAGACGAAACGGCCGCGCCGGCGCCCTCCGAGCAAATTCGCGAAGCGCGAGCGAGTGCGCGGGGACATCCTCGACCGCGAACCCGGCCGCCTCGAGCACCTCGAAATAGCGGCGACGCAATTCGGCACACGCGTCCTCCGGCTTCACGGGGGTGACCCGACCGAGCGGCCCGCCTGCCAGCTCGAGCGTCCACCGCGATCGCGGATCGATCGTTCTTCTGATCTCGGCGATGCATCTGAGGACGAACGTCGCTTCCTTCGCTCCGAGGCGCGAGACCCTAGACGTGAACCGGGGCGATTCGAGCCGCGCCAGGACCTGCTTCGCATAGTCATGGACGCATCCCCATGTTTCGAGGTCGATCGCGAGCGAATCCCACGGCAAGAAACGCGACACGCCCGGATGTTCGTACCAGAGCAGGGATTCCCGGCTCCCGGGGAGAGCCTTCGAGGGCCCGAGCTGCTCGACGACGTCGAGCGCCGTGGCGACGTCTTCGGCGGCCCTGTCGTCGAGAGCGGCGAACCAGTCGGCGAACGCTTCGGTGGTCAGGACGTGAAGCATGACCGGATTATGCATAACAAGACATATGCTGTCAAATGCATGTAAACCACGCATGCGCTCCGTCTGCCATGCATGCTCTGCGTCTCGTGCATCCGCCCCCGACACCCGGCGGCGCGTCCTGCCCCCCCGGCGGGCCGACGAACGCGCATCGATGGGACTCACCAGCTCGGGACCGGTCGTCCCGGTGAGGAGGGTCGGGGGCGCATGCTAGCTTCCCGGCGGTGGGAGACGACATGCCTCGCGCTGCTCGCACCACCAAGCACGCGCTCGAGGGGGTCACGATCGAGCAGCTGCGCACGGTGCGCGCCGTCGCCCAGGCGGGGAGCTTCTCGGCCGCCGCACGCGCACTCGGTCGCGTTCAAGCGGCGGTGAGCCAGTCCATCGATCGACTCGAAGCGCAGCTCGGGGTGCGGGTGTTCGACCGTTCGGGGCGGCTGCCGCGATTGACACCGCACGGAGAGGCGATCGTCGCAGCGGCGGCCAAGGTGCAAGGGGGCATGGATGATCTCGAGGATCTGGTCGCAGCGTTGAAGCGGGGTGCGGAAACGACTCTTTCCATCGTCGTCGACGTGATGTTCCCCACGGCGTCGCTCGTCGAGTTCGCCCAGGAGTTCGCGACGGCGCATCCGTCGGTCGACCTCTCGCTCTTCACCGAAGTGCTGTCGGCGGTCACTGCCCACGTGCGCGGCAAGCAGTCGACCTGGGGGATCGCGATCGAGGACGCGGACTTGGCCGGCCTGGACCACCGCCGCATCGGCGACATTCTGCTCGTGCCCGTCGCCGCAGTTTCGCACCCGCTCGCCCTGCGCGACCGCCCTCTGGACGCGGAGGCGCTCACGGATGCGGTGCAGATCGTCCTCGGCGAGCATCGCCACGACGCGGACCGAGCGTCGGCCGGACAGGGGGTCTTCTCTGCGCGCACATGGCGCGTGGTGGACCTTGCGACCAAGCACGCGCTCATCATCGGGGGGCTGGGATGGGGGCACATGCCCGAGCATGTCGTGCGCGACGATCTACGGCAGGGCCGCCTCGTCGAGCTCCGCCTCGAGGCGTGGGGATCCGTCGCGCCAAGGCGCGCGCTCGTGCTCGCGTGGCGCCGGGGCACGGTGATGGGACCGGTCGCTCGCTGGGCGCACGAGCGGCTGTCGCAGCTTTGCCGGAGCGCCGTCGCGCTCGCCCATCACACCGAGTGATGGCAGCCATCATCTCCGGTCGAGTTTCCCCTTTCCGTGAGGCGGTTAGATTGCGAGCATGAGCACCACGATCACGGAGCGGCTGACTCTCGAGCATTCGCGCGATTCGACCCCGGCTGCGGAGCGCAACGTCGAAGGCGTTTTCCGCAGCACCGATTTTCACTGGGTCGGCAACGGTTTCTACGTGTCGACCTATTTTCCGGGGCCTCGGCTGCCTGCCGAGCGCGTCAGCCCGTTCGTGCTGATGGACTACGGTCCGCCGAAGGAGTTTGCGCCGCTCGCACACGGAAAGCGCGGCGTGGGCTGGCATCCCCACCGGGGCTTCGAGACGGTCACGCTCGCGTGGGAAGGCGGCGTCGCGCATGGCGACAACGCGGGCCACCGGGGCGTCATCGGTCCGGGCGACGTGCAGTGGATGACGGCGGGCGCGGGCATCTTCCACGAGGAGTACCACGAAGAGAAGTTCACCCGGACCGGCGGCCGGATGCACATGATGCAGCTCTGGGTGAACCTGCCGAGGAAAGACAAGTGGGCCAAGCCGGCATACCAGGCGATCACGTCGGCAGAGATCCCGACCGTGCGCATCGAGAACGGATCGGTGCGCGTGATCGCAGGCGAGTATGCGGGAGCGCGCGGGCCGGCACGCACGTTCACGCCGATCACGATGCTCGACGTTCGCCTTAGCGCGGACGCTCGCTTCGAGGCCGCCCTTCCGGCGAACCACAATGCGATCGCGGTCGTCGCCAAGGGCCGCGTGACGGCGAGCTCGAAGTCCGCGGTCGCCGGCGAGCTCGTGCTCTTCGCGAACGACGGCGCCAAGCTCGCGCTCTCGGCAAGCGAGGAAGCGCACGTGATCGTCCTCTCGGGCAAGCCGCTCGGCGAGCCCGTCGTGCAGTACGGGCCGTTCGTCATGAACACCGTCCGCGAGATCCAGGAGGCGATCGTGGACGTGCAGACCGGCAAGTTCGGACCGATCCCGGAGTGACGCGCGGTCCGCCGGCCGGGCGGGACGCCTGGCGCCGCGGCCGTGTCCACCCTACATCCGACATCGGTGTCGTGTTCCCGCCGAGCTCGTCCTCGCGGCCGCCCTGTCCAGTCGATGGCAATCGGCCTCGTCGTGGGAATCACGGGCTGCGCGCACGCGGTGCCCGTCGCGGACGGGCGGGCCGGTTCCGCCGGCGCGGCGGTCGACGGCTGTGGGGATCGGCAAAAGCCTTATTCTCGTTTCGAGCTCGCGGTGCTCGGCTCGGGCGGACCGGGTGGCGCCGGCCGTGCCGCCTCGAGCTATTGCGTTTTCATCGACGCGGTCGCCCGGATCCTGGTCGACGTGGGTCCTGGCGCGTTCGTGCGACTTGGCGAAATGGGAATCGATTTGCGGCGGCTCGACACGCTGCTTCTCACGCACCTGCACGCGGACCATGCCGCCGACCTCCCGGGGTTCGTCCTATCGCGCGATCTGGGGGTCGACGTCGATGAGCCGATGACCTTCCGCGTCTTCGGACCAGCCGGTGGGGGCGATTTCCCGAGCACGACCGCGTTCGTGGATCTCTTCTTCGGCTCGCTTGGCTCCTTCCGGTACCTGCGGACGTTCCGCAACGATCTGCGATTTTCGGTAACGGATCTGCCCACGGCCGCGGATATGCCGATCCACGAGGTTTTTCGGGAGGGAGACGTGCGGGTGACTTCCATCGCGGTCGACCACGACGGCGCCCCTGCCCTGGCGTTTCGCATCGAGCACGCCGGCCACGTCCTCGTCATCTCCGGTGACCTCGCCTCGAAGAACGACAATGTCGCTCGGCTGGCGGCCGGCGCCGATCTCCTCGTACGACACGACCGTGCTCGACCCCCCGGGCTCGCCGAAACCTCTCTACGAGCTGCACACCACGCCGCACCGGATCGGCGAGGTCGCCGCGGCCGCGAACGTGAAGTCCGTCCTCCTCAGCCACCTGACGCCGTCGGTGCTGCGTGCCAGGGAAGCGGTCGTCCAGTCCGTCCATGCGTCATACAAGGGCGACGTCCGGATAGCCGCGGACTGCATGCGCGTCGATCTGGCGCGACCTTGACCCAGGACGCTCGGGCCTACGCGAGCTGCGGCCGCGGTGTCCCGCTGAATGCCCAGTACAGATCGGGGACCGTCCGGGGACGCGGATGCTCGACGAACTCGCGTACCGACGGGCGGGTCCATTGTGTGCTCGCGTACGCCACGATCCTCTCCGGCAGCGGCTCGCCGTTGAGAATCAGGCGGTGCAGCATGAACGCCAGCTCTGCATCGACCAGGGTCCACTCACCGAAGAGGGGGCCCTGGCCGGTCGGGATCAGCTGTTCCGCGACCCGCACGAGCCGGTCCGTGTCTTTTCTCGCGTGTGGCGAGAGGCCATTCAATCGAAAGCGATAGAACATGGTGATGGTCGAGCGCTCGTCGCGCAGCGCTCCGAGGTCGGAGCGAAGCCAGGCCATGACCTGACGTGCCCTGGCGCGGTCGCGTATGCTCTCGGGCAGGAGCCGCGTGTATTTGGGCGGGGGAAAGAGCTCTTCGAGGTACTCGGCGATCGCGCTCGACTCCGCCAAACGAAAGTCCCCGTGCTGGAGCGATGGAACGCGACCGGTCACCGAGGCCGACGCGTAGTCGGGTTGCAGGTGGGCTCCACGGATCAGCGGCACGTCGACAACATCGAACGCCACCCCTTTTTCCCTCAGCGCCACATGGGACGAAAACACGTACGGGCTGATGTACATGGTTTCGGCATAGAGAACGAGCTCCGGCATGACTGATCGGCCTCCGCGACGGATTGGCCCGCCGCGGCCATGGTCGCACGGACGTCCGTCTGGTTCGAGATCGACGTGATGCAACGATAGACGGGCGTCAGAGGTCCCATCGCCGTCAATCGCATGCCCCGTGATCCTGCCTATGCTGCTTTCCGCCATGGCAAAAAAGAAAGAAGCTCGCGAGACCGAGCCGCGCGACGCGTCGGGCGGGCGCGGTGCGGCTGGACACCGAGCAAGCCCGCGCGGGCGCGCGGCCGTGAGCGATGCGCTGCCGAGCACATTCCACCGTGCGCTGCGTGAGGATGCAGACGCGCGCGCCCACTGGCAGAAGCTGGCACCGTCGCATCGCAAGGAGTATGCGACCTGGATCACGAGCGCGAAGCGCCCGGAAACCGCCGAGCGGCGCGTGGTCCTGGCGGTCGAGAAGCTCCGCGCCGGAACCAAGACGCCGATGCGCTCCAATGACGCTCCTGCCGTGAGCGCAGCGCCGCTCGGCAAGAAACTCGGCATCAAGCCGGAGACGCGCGTGGTCGTCGTCGCTTCGGCGGACACCGAACGAGCGCATGTCGATGGAGCCGTGCGCAGTGGTCCGGCGGACCTTGTGATCGCCTTTGCCCGTGACGTGGAGGACCTCGGCCGTATTGCGCCGCGGGCGCTTGCCGCGCTGGCTCCGGGGGGTGTCCTCTGGATCGCGTATCGAAAGAAAGGGCCGGGGGTGAAGTCCGATCTGTCGCGCGATCAGGGCTGGGACGTCGTCACGAGTGCGGGCTGGCAGGCCGTGTCGCTCGTCGCGGTCGACTCTGCATGGAGCGCGCTGCGGTTCAAGAACGCGGGACGATGAGGGCTGCGGACCGGGACCTTTCGATCCACCCGGGCACAGATTGACACATGGGCGCCTCCGCTCGGGCCCGCACGCACGCGCGATTCCGGCGGACCGGACTTTGCAGCTGCCGATGGCCGTGAATCCGCGAGTTCGAGGGGGGCGCCTATTGCTTCGGGCAACCGCGGCCAGGGCGATGGTCGTGGGCGCCTGTTCAGGCGACGGCGGCACGACATGAGCGAGCCGTTCGAGCTCGAGTGGTTGGGCGGGCCCGCCGAGCGCCACTTCCGGCGGGCGCGGCCCGAAACCCACGATCTGCCCTGGGGCACGATCGACGTATCGGAATACCCGCCCTCACTCGTCGACGCGGCGCGCCGCACCTGGACTCAAGTCGCGATCAACGAATACCGAGCGGTCGTTGCATTCTCCCAGGTGGTCGGGGCGATGGCGCTCGCCAGAGCGCCGCTCGATCTCGTCGGGATGGCAAGCGACTTTCTCGCCGACGAATGCCTTCACGTGGAGCTGGCGAGCCGAGTCACCAGCGAGCTCGGAGGAGGAGCGACGATTCTCGTCGACATGCGCAAGTTCGTTCCAGAGCGCAGGACGGGACTCTCGCCGTTGCAGCTCGCGAACGAGCTCGTTCTCGAGGTCAGTTGCGTCGCCGAGGCGTTCAGCGGCGGTACCGCCCTCGCCAACCAAAGGGTCGCTGCGCACCCCCTCACCCGCGCCGTATTCGACACCATTCTCCGCGACGAGGCACGCCACCGCCGCCTGGGCGCGTTGTACTTCGACTGGGCTCGGGAGTCGATCGACGACGCGGAGAGAGCGCGCCTCGCCGATGTGGCCGTGCGCGCGCTCGATTCGATCTCGGTTCTGTGGCGCTTCCGTCCCAGCGTCGTCGTCGACGGAGTCACGGAGCAGGGGTGGCGCATCGAAGACATCCACGCCCTGGGCTGGCTCGAATCGTCCAAGATGGCGCCACTCGCCCGCGAGGTCGTACGAACGGAGATCCTCGAGCCGCTCGACCGGTTGGGAATCGTCGTTCCGGCGGCCGACCGTCAGCGCCTTCTCGCGTGACTGGACGGCGACGCCCGATAGCAGGCATAGGCACGATCGCAAAGCGTGGTCTTCCATCCGAGCATTGACGATGTGCATGCCCGGCGGGTACAAGCCCGCTCGGCGTGGGGTGGCCCACCCTTGGTGAGACGCGCGATCATTTCCATCCAGCTGCTGGCTGCGCTCGCGGCTGGGGCGTGCACGCCCTTCGATTCGGACGGCCCGGCGTCGAGCGCCCAGCCCGACCTGGCGGAAAGCGGCACGGACGAAGCAGACTCGACCACCGGCGACGCCCCGACCGATGGCAGTATCGACTCTCCAGGACCGACATGCGGTCTCGATCAGACGTTCGGCCAGGCGCGGTTCGTGCCCGGATTCACGAGCATCACGGGCGCAACGTGGATTGGCGGGCTGCGCCTCTCGCCGGACCTCGAGACCGGCTACTACCACGCGAACGGACCCGACGCCGCCGGAGGCTCCGACCTGTACGTCGCGACCCGCCCGACGGCATCGTCGCCATTCGACAGCTTCATGCCGCTACCCGGCGCCGGATTCAACACGGTGGAGTACGAATCGAACCCCACGGTGAGTGGTGACGGCCTGACGATCGTCTTCGAGAGGTCGGCGGCGGGAAACACTCCCACCACGCCCGCGAATCTCTACTATGGAACGCGGTCGTCCACGTCCGACCCTTTCGTCTATTCCGGACCTCTCGAAGACATCGGCTTCGACGCGGGGAATAACTGGGCCCCATTTCTCCGGCAAGACGGCCAAGTCCTGTATTTCGTCTCGGATCGCGACTCCGTGACCTACCCCTCCATCTATCGGTCCGTCCGCGACGGGTCGGGCGCCGACCTCGGCTTCGGTCCGCCGGCTCCTGTCGCAGGACTGACCAGCGGCGTCTCACTCGCAAGTCCGGCGGTCACGCCGGACGATCTCACTTTGTATTTCGCCGAGACCGACATCTACAGCGACGGCGGCGCGTCGGATACGACGATCTGGGTTGCCACGCGGAGCTCGACCAGCGACGCGTTCGGCAACCCCGAGAACGTCTCCGAGCTCACGTTGACGACAAAGGGCGACTTGACGGGCGTGCTGCCGTCCTTCGTAACGGTGGACGACTGCAACCTGTATTTCTTCAGCTACCTCGTGAGCGCGGACATGCCCTACGGGGTGCAGATGCAGTATTACGCGGTGCGGGGCCAATGAGAGGACTATCCCTGGCCCAGCCCTTGCTTTTTCAAGCACCCACGATGCTCGACGGCGCGAGACGCATGTTTGGATTCGGTCTTTGGCTCGGTGCGTGGACCGCAACCGCTGGAGGGTGTTCTGGTGAGATCAAGGGAACCGCGGCCGCAGCCTTGGCCGGCGATTCCTCGGTCGGGACCCTCGGCGTCGATGGAGCGAGCTCGAACCCGGGGTCGACGCAACCCCCAGACACGGCCCCCGGATGCCGCGTCCCCCAAACCCACGTCGCGCAGCCTTTCAGCTGTTCGATGGCTGCGGGTTACCCGGCCGACGCCACTCCGATGAGCTGCGAGAGCACCAGCGACTGCCCCGAGGCGGGGGGGATCGAGTCCGAGGTGGCGTCGAATTGCCTGCACGGGCAGTGCAGCCCCAGCGCGTGCCTCGACAGCGACGATTGCGCCAGCGGGGGCGTTTGCAGTTGCCAGGGAAGCACGCGCGGATACGCAGGATCGAGCCCGGGCAACGTGTGCGTACCCGCGAACTGCCGCTCCGACGCCGACTGCGGACCGAACGGCTATTGCTCGCCCACTGTATCCGCTACGTGCGGGGCGTTTTACGGCGTCCAAGGCTATTACTGCCACCACTGCGGAGACGCGTGCGTGAACGACAGCGACTGCAGTGATTCGGGCAGCTCGTATTGCGCCTACGACCCGACGGTAGGGCAATGGGCATGCGAGTCCGGCTTTTGCGCCGGATGACGAGCCGTGTCGCCGCGCTGGCGGCCGTCGCGGCAGCTGCCGCGGCCTGCCGGTCGGAGCCACGTCGATCCACCGACTGCCAGTCCCCTACGTCCGGGACGCGAGCGGCGGAGTGTTACCTGGTCGACGCCGCGTTCCGCAGGGCGGAGCTCGTCGCTTCGCTCGTCAACCCACAGAACCGGTACTCGCGCCTCCGCCTCATCCACTACGCATCGGGGGATGCGCACGACTGGGAACGGCTCGTCGAGTGGAACCCGCCGGTCGATGTCATCACCCCCGCCGAGCTCGACGCGCCCGGCGGCGCGTCGCTGGGCAGCATGTCATCGCGCGCCGCTGCGCTTTCGCTGCCGGACACAAACGCACCTCCCGACCGGAGTCGCTTGCTCTCTCTCGGGCGAGAGGCATTTCGCCGCTATCCCGTTCAGCTTGCCCCGTACTGGCGTGTCGCTCTCGCCTCGCGCGCCTCGGCCGCCAAGTACGGCCTTTGGGTCGACGAAGAGCGCAGCTCCGTCGGGGGCTTGGTTCGGGCGCGAATGGCGGACGGGCAGGGTGCACTCATGGTCACGTGCTCGACCTGCCACGCCGCGCCGCACGCCGGCGTCATCGAGGACGGTTTGCCGAACGCCGACCTCGATTCGGGGGCGGCCCTGCTCGATGCGTCCGGTCGACCGGATTCCGACCCGCCGGCGGGCGCTCGAGTCGCCGTGTGGGGCCCGGGGCGACTCGACGTGACGACCACCAGCGGAACGGAGCCCGCGCGCATTCCGGACCTACGCCCGGTACGGTGGCTCACTTACTTGCAGCAGGCCGCCGGCGTACGCGCCCGCAACGTCGCCGCACTGGCAATCCGCATCGAGACGCTGATCATCACGGCGCACAACGAAGTGACGCGGCCTCCACGCGTGGTCTCGCTGGCGCTCGCCATGTACCTGGAGTCGCTGGGCGACGCGTTGCCTTCGATTCCGGTGGCCGCCTCGGCCAACCCGCTCGGCTCCGGCCTATTTTCCGCGCAATGCGCTTCGTGCCACGCTCCGCCGGGCCTGACGGGGGAGCCGGTCGCCCTTGTCGAAGTCGGAACGGACCCGACCCTGGGTGAATCTGTGGATCGCGCCACCGGTGCGTACCGCGTCCCGTCGCTGCGGGGAGTCGGAACGCGCGGACCGCTCCTGCACGACGGCACCATACCGTCCCTCGCCGCGATGTTCGATCCCTCGCGAATCACGTCGGCCTCCGGCCGCCGCCTGCACGGCTCCGGCGCCGTTCCGGGACATCTTTATGGGCTCGACCTCGATGCCGCGGATCGACGGGCGCTCGTGAGCTTTTTGAGTGCGCTTTGAGATGCTTTCGGCGTCGGGCTACCGCGGTCGCGGCTCTCACCGTTGCCGCAAGTCACGGTCGCGTGATAGCGGTTCGCCTCGTGAGGGGCCGCGATCCGTCAGGCTCGTGTCGAGCTCCGCCACGAGTCGAGCGCCGCGACGAGAGGGGAGGTTCCCTGATGCGTTCGAATCATTCGTGTTCGAGGGTGCGCGTCCTGCTGTCCGTCTTGTCCGTTACCGTGGGGTGCATTCGAGCTCCCAGCGGCCCGAGCGGGGACGTGTCGCGGCCGTCGACCCCTGCAGCCGTCTTTCCGGCCCCAAGCGAGCTCGCGCCGCTGCCGAGCCTTCCGGCTCCCAAGGAAGCCTTCGAGCTGGGCGACGTTCCGGTCGACCGCTGGACCGTCGAGGGCTCAATGCAGTTCCCGGCCGACGAGCAGGCAAGGTACGAGGATCCCTCGCCTTGGGGCGACGTGGCGCGCGCGTTCGCCGCCGCGCACCACGACGCCGTCAGGCTGTCGTCGTCGCTTCGATGCGCAGCGCTGGAGACGGCCCGCTTTTACGTGCAGCAGCGCGGGCTGCCCACCGAATCGCTGCGTCGCTTCCTCGTCGCTCGTTGCGGCGCGACGACGCCCGATGCGTCGGTGTTCGTGTACGGCGGCAACGCCAGCGACACGATCCCCGACGCCACACTTCTCGACCATTCGAAAGCGGCCGTCGAGGAGCAGCTCGCGAGCCAGTTGACCGGGACCGGCCCGCGCGTGATTGGCCTGGCCGCGTACCGCGCCGGAGGTCGGTTTGCAATTGCGACGTTGACGGGCAGTGACCCGATCGCGCTCGAGCCACTGCCGCGATCGGTCAACGACTCACGCCACGTGTCCATCCGCGGCAGGCTGCGCGCTCCCGCGGCAGAAGTGATGGCGGTCGTGAACCAAGGCGACTACGGCGTGACCCCGTGCTGGGCAGAGCCGGCAGCGCACCTTCCGAGCTTCGCTTTCACCTGCAAGCTGTCCGAGCAAGACCACTACGCCTGGGTACAGATCGCGGTCCGGCAGAACGGCCGCGTGCTGACGAATTCAGTGGCGGATTTGCTGATCGACGACGGAACCCCGAGCCCGCTCGAGTACCGCTCGCGCGCTGGTCTGGCTCCCGTGCCGCACGACGGCGACGCCCGGAGAGACCTGTTCGACGCGATCAATGCGGTGCGTACCGGCGGCAAGCTTGCTCCGCTGATCCTCGAGGCCAAGCAGAGCGACTCGGACGGCCGGCTTGTCGGGACCCTGCTCGACGCGACGTTCAAACATCGAGACGGCGAGATGGATCGCATTGCGCTCGGAATGCTGGCGGGGTGGGACGTCGGCGCGACGATCCGCAACGGGGGCATCTTCGTGGGGGTCGTCTCGGCGGCAGAGGCGGGCGCGTGGATCGACCTCGCCGTCGAGCGCCCCCTCGGGCGCCTGGTGCTCCTCGACCCGGCCGCTCGTCGCGTGGCAATCGCCCCGGCCGTGCAGGCGGACGGCAAGGGCCTCGGTGCGGTCGTCACCACGTATTCGTTGTTCGATGCGGTCGATCCGGCCGCCGACGAGGCGAGTGTGCTCGAGCGCTTCACGGCGCTGCGGCGAGCGCTGGGTCATCAGGCACTCGACCGGTTGCCCGCGCCGCCCGCGCTCGACGAAGAGGCCCGACGAGTGCTTGGCGGTGCCGCCGAACCGGGAGCGGCGCTGTACGCCGCAATGCAGGCGATCGCCGACGAATCCGCCGGCCGGCGGGTCAACGGATACGTCGTCGAAGGCAACGACCTGGACCACATGCCGGTCCCGGACGCCCTTCTGAACCTACCGAGTGGTGCGCTGGCGGTGCGGGTGACTCACCATCGCGTGAAGGGTGCGGCTTGGGGCCAGTACGTGATCTTCTTCGTGGTCGTGAGCGGCCCGGTCAGTACCGGAGGGGTGCAGATGTGAGAATTCGGTGCGCGAGGACAGGGGCAGGGTATTCTGCGAGACGATGCGAAGCATGGGGTCTGCAATCGTGGGTCTCGCCTGCGTGGCGGCGGTGAGCTGTAGCAAGCCCTCCACGGAGAAGTCGTCGCAACCATCGATCGCCGCACCAGCGGCCGCAGCTTCGAGCGCGCCGGACGGCGCCCACGCTCCCGCCGCCAATGCTCTGGCGATGCTCGCCGCATTCGACGGGGAGATCGACGCAACGATAAGGGATTCGGTGGATGGCGGCGCTCCCGTGCCGGTGACGCTTCGGGTCAGCAAGGGCAAGGTCCGTTTCGATCTGCCGGAGAGGCTCACGCGCGCGAGCGGCGGACCCTTCGGCAAGGCGAGCTACGTGATCTTCGACTCGGACGCAAAGAAGCTTTTCATCATCTCCGATCCGGCGCGGCAAGCGATGTCGCTCGATCTGAACGAAGGCGGCTTTCTTCGCGATGTCGGGTCGGGAGCTCCCCCGGCCGGACCGCGACCCGGTCCGGCGGTCCCGGCACAGGTGCCGTCAAGAATCACGAAGACGGGCAAGTCCGATGCGGTCGCCGGCTACGCCTGCGAAGAATGGGACGTGACGAGCGACCATCGTGAGGCCACGGTGTGCGTCGCTTCTCAAGAGGTTCCATGGTTTGCGTTCCCGGCTGCAGCCTCTCTGCCGACCGAGAAGGGCTGGATGGCGGAATTCGTGGACGGAAAGCACGTGCCCCTGCGCTTCGTGAGCTACGGCCGCGACGGTGTGACGGAGGACAAGCGGGTCGAAGTGACGAAGATCGACAAGAAGAAGCTGCCCGCGTCGGACTTCGATCCACCGGCAGGCTACAAGGTGGTCGACCTTGGGCAAACGCTCAAACGGCTGCAGGGCATGTCCGGCGGGTTCCCCCTGCCCCCAGCCACGCCACGCCGCAGCGTCCAGTGACGGAAGGTTCGCTCAAGACGCACCGCCTCGTCCAGTCCGTGCTCGATGATGTTCTCGTGCTGGTCAAGGCGGGACCGCATGACGACGCGGAATTCGAGGCTCACCTGCGCAGCCTGCCCACCCTTCGCAATCGGATTCGCGCGATCCTGGTCCTCAATGACAGCGACCTTGCCGTGCCGAGCGCGCCCATCCGAGCCAAGATCCGGGACGCGGGCCTGCTCGCTACACCGATGGCCGTCGTGACCTCACAGAGCTTGGTGGCTCGTATGGCCATCGCCGCGCTCAATTGGCTGGGAATGACGGTACGAGGGTTTCCCCCCGAGCAGCTTGCCGAGGCTCTGGGATTTCTGGGCGTACCCGTCGAGCGGCGATACGCGTTCTACAAGCGACTCTCCGAAATGAGAGCGCAGGCCGGCTTCACGTCGAAACAATGAGGTTTTCCCTGGGCTGACCCCTGCAGGCGGCAGCGCTCGAGTACGGCACCGCCAGCGCCGCCGCGCTGGCAGACGGGCGCCTGCACCAGGCAGGCGGCGGAGGTCGAGAGGCAGCCGAGCTTCACACGCGGGGTGAAGCGCGATGGGCGGCGGAGCTTGACGCATTCCAGCGGATCGCCACGCTTTAGCGCGGGGCCTCGCGGCGCCCAGGGGGCGAGGATTTGCATTGAAGAAAAGCATGCTCTGGCTTGCCGGGCCGTTTTCCGCGGTGGTGGTGCTGTTTCTCGTCGTCTCGACGGTCTCGATGGTCCTTGCCGCTCGCATCGACGCCGAGATCTCGGACATGCAGCACAATTCGCTACCGAGCGCGCAGAGCCTGTCGCAGCTTCGAACCGACCTGACCCACCTGCAGACCGATCTCGCCCGGCTGCCGCGGCGCCGCGGCGT
>Ga0187782_10000019_pt1 | contig 88400 bp, 70 predicted proteins | sample 0715_SJ02_MP15_2_FD_132454 | JGI IMG/M metagenome (GOLD analysis project Ga0187782, IMG submission 132454) | Tropical peat soil microbial communities from peatlands in Department of Meta, Colombia - 0715_SJ02_MP15_20_MG | ecosystem: Environmental > Terrestrial > Soil > Wetlands > Peat | place... | reverse complement strand
CGATCATTACGTCCAGAATTCCAACCGCCATGCACAGCCATTTGTATGGACCGCCACTGCGGATTCCATCTTCGCTAAAGTCGAACGACTATGCGAACGTATTTACGGGACAGCACACTAGTTCCAGCTTGCCCTCGAATCGAGTCTTGTGACGGACACCCCTGCCGCTCCCGGGCTGCGGCCCAGCGCCAATGGCCCCCAAAATCGGCTTTTTCACCTGTGTTACAATAAAAAGTTTACAGACCTACCAAAGAGCATCTATGGCGCAATATCCACTAGTCGACGACACCATTTTCGAGGCCGACGAGGAGTACATCCCCGAGCCCCAGCCCGAGCCTCAGACCCCCGACTGGATGGACGGCAGCCTCCGCATCGGCATTCATACCTCCATCGCCGGCAGCTATCTCCGCGCACTGGAGTCCGCCAAAAAGCTCGGGGCCAACGCCCTGCAGATTTTCTCGGCCAGCCCTCGTATGTGGCAGGTCGCCAAGATCGGCATCCCCGTCTCCGACGCCAAAGCCTTTCGCGCCCGTCGCGCAGAACTGGCCCTCGGGCCATTGGTCATCCACGCCAACTACTTGATCAATCTCGCGGCCACCCAGCCGATGCTTCGCACCCGGTCCATCCAGGCTTTTCATGAAGAGCTGGTCCGTGGCGTCGCCCTCGGCGCCGACTATGTAGTGGTCCATCCCGGCCATCGTGGCGATGCCACCCTGGAAAGCGCCATCGCCTCCATCATCGACGCCGTCAAACAAGCCGCCAAGCCCGTCCCCTTGGGCCACATGCGCATCCTCATCGAAAACACTGCCGGAATGGGTGGCTCGGTTGGCTCGCGTCTTGAGGAGGTCGCGGCCATTGTCCACGGCCTGAACCGTACCCCTGGCGGCGATCGCACTGAAGCTCGCCCTCCCTCGGTTGGCGCTTGCTTGGACACCGCTCATCTGCTGGCCGCCGGTTATGACATCCACAGCGAAGTTGGGCTGGAGCAGACCATTGAGGCCATCGACCGCACCATCGGTCTCGAAAACGTTCCGGTGTTTCACATGAACGATTCGAAAATCCCCCTCGGTGGACGCGTTGATCGCCACGCGCACATCGGCGAAGGCAAGATTGGAGCGCCGGCCTTCACTCGTATCCTGCGCCATCCTCGTCTCGGTGCCATTCCCCCGGAGGGCCTGCCGGGTCGCGCCTTCCTGCTGGAAACTCCCATCGACGATCCTGGCGACGATCGCAGAAACGTCGCCAAGCTTTGGGAACTCTCCGGAGTGGCCGGCCCGCAAGCCGAAAAAGGCTTCTCGATGATGACCCCGGCCTTGAAGCGCGCCATGGCTAAAACTGGAAAAAAGTTGAGCGCCCGCCATTTGCCGCCGCACAAGGCGCGCAAGCGTTCGTCACTGCAGGCGCGCACCGGCTCCGGCAAAAGGAAGAAAATTTCGCACCGGCGCCGAACCCGCTGATCCCTAGCGCGCGATCGTCCCGGCCAGGCCGCAGCTTGTTGTGATACGCGGCCTTGCGCCGCCACATCTTTCGCTATTTTTGTAAAGGCGCTTTTTTCTTCGCCTCGTGTATGCTGAGGGATTACAGAGCCACCGCTTGATGGGCTGTCACTCAGCCCGGTTAGCGCTAAACAGTTTTTTCGCACCACAGGGACGGAGCATCGTGGGGGACTATAAGCCGCAGGACCTCGAGGTCAAATGGCAGCAGCGCTGGAACCAACAGCGCGTCTTCGAATCGGAAGCCAATCCTTCCAAGCCCAAATACTACGTCCTCGAAATGCTCCCTTATCCCAGTGGCACTCTCCACATGGGTCACATGCGCAACTACACCATCGGTGACGTGGTCGCCCGCGTCAAGCGCATGCAAGGCTACAACGTTCTTCATCCCATGGGCTGGGACGCCTTCGGCCTGCCCGCCGAAAACGCCGCCATCAAGAACCAAACCCATCCCCGCGTTTGGACCAACGACAACATCGCCGAATTTCAGCGCGTTCTCCGTCGTTTCGGCTTCTCCTACGATTGGCGCCGCGAAATTTCCACCTGCGAGCCCGAGTATTACCGCTGGAATCAGTGGTTCTTCCTGCGCATGCTCGAGCGCGGCCTCGCCTACCGCAAGAAAAGCCGCGTCAACTGGTGTCCCAAGTGCTGCACCGTCCTGGCCAACGAGCAGGTCGTCAACGGCGGCTATTGCTGGCGTCATGAAGACACCCTGGTCGAAGCCCGCGAAATCGAGCAGTGGTTCCTTAAAACCACCGCCTACGCCGAACAGCTGCTCGACGATCTGAAGTTGCTCGAAGGCTCCTGGCCGGAACGCGTCATCACCATGCAGCGCAACTGGATCGGCAAAAGCATCGGCGCCAAAGTGTGGTTCACCGTCGCCGATTTCCCCGGCCAAAAGATCGAAATCTTCACCACTCGCATCGATACCATCTACGGTTCCAGTGCGCTCATCTTGGCTCCCAATCATCCCCTGGCGGAATCCTTGATCGCCGGGGCCGATCCTGCTGCCCACTCGCAACGGGCCGCCAAGCTCGCCTTGATGAAGCAATCCTCCGTCAAGATGGAAGACGTTGCCACCGCCGAGAAGGATGGCTTCTTCACCGGTCGCTACGCCGTCAATCCTTTCAACAACGAGAAAATTCCTATCTGGGTCGGCAATTTCGTGCTCATGGAGTACGGTACCGGGGCCATCATGGCTGTTCCCGCGCACGACGAGCGCGATTTCGAATTCGCCACGAAATTTGGCCTGCCCATTCCCGTGGTTGTCGAGCCCCCTAACGACCCCAATCCGCAATCCCCGCCCCAAGCGGCCTTCACCGACTACGGCGTCAGTGTGAACTCCGGCCCTTACTCCGGCCTCGCTTCCGCCGACGCCATCGAAAAAATGGCCGCGGACGCCGACGCCGCCGGCTTCGGCAAAAAAGAAACCATCTTCCGTCTTCGGGACTGGGGTGTTTCCCGCCAACGTTTCTGGGGCACTCCCATTCCCATTATCTATTGCCCCAACGATGGCATGGTCCCGGTCCCCGACAAAGATCTACCCGTCGTTCTCCCCGCCAACCCGAAACTCACTGGCGAAGGTCAATCGCCCCTCGCCCGACCCCGATTTCGTCAACGTCAAGTGTCCCAAGTGCGGCGGTCCCGCTCGCCGCGAAACCGACACCATGGACACCTTCGTCGATTCCTCTTGGTATTTCTATCGTTACTGCGATCCGCACAACGACCAGGCTCCCTTTGCCAAATCCAAAGCCGATTACTGGTTTCCCATCGACCAGTACATCGGCGGCATCGAACATGCCATTCTCCACCTCATGTACTCGCGCTTCTGGTGCAAAGTCATGCGCGACATCGGCCTGATTTCTCACCTCGAGCCCGCCGCTCGGCTCTTCACCCAAGGCATGGTTCTCAAGGATGGCACCGCCATGTCCAAATCCGCCGGCAACGTGGTCGGCGCCCTCGATATGGCCGACCGCTATGGCGCTGACACCGGCCGTCTCTACACTCTGTTTGCCGCCCCTCCTGAAAAAGATTTGGAGTGGAGCGAAGAAAGTATCGAAGGCTCCTGGCGCTTTCTCAACCGCGTCTACCGCCTCATCGAGAAAGCTGCCGCGAGCCGCGATGCCCACACCGCCACCAGTGGACACCAATCCCAATTCACTGATGCCGAGAAGGCTCTCCTGCGCAAAACCCATCAGACCCTGCGCCGCGTCACTCACGATTTCGAGACTCGCTGGCACTTCAATTCCGCTGTCGCTCAAATCATGGAGTTGACCAACGCCGTCTACGCCGCCGAAAATCAGCTTAGCCCCGCGGTCCGCAGCCAGGTGCTCGACATTCTCGTGCTCATGCTCGCCCCCATGACTCCGCACATCGCCGAAGAGTTGTGGGAAATGCTTGGCCACACCGGCGGACTCTCGACCGTCCGCTGGCCCGCCTTCAATCCCGAATTGGCCAAAGATGAAGAAGTGGAAATTGTGGTGCAGATCAACGGCCGGGTGCGCGGCAAACTCAAGGTGGCCTCCGGTGCCTCGGAAAGTGAAGTGATGAGCCTGGCCCGCGCCGACGCGTCCATTTCCGCGCATCTCCGCCACAAAAATATCGTCAAAGTCGTTTACGTCCAGGATAAGTTGCTCAACATCGTGGTCCAATGATGCGCTTCTCGCTTTATAGCTTTCCTCAAACGCAGAATTGTCATCCCGAGCCTGCCTCCGCAGGTAGGCGACGCGCGGGATCTGCTTTTTCTCGTGCGAGTGGCACAGGCATTCCTGCCTGTGGAAGACGAGCCTTAAAGGTGATTGCACAATCGGCGGGTGCCCCACCCTCGAATTTGCAGGGTGGGTCTTGGGCTGCGTCTCGTAATTCTCTCTCAGGTTGGCAGACTAGTCTGTGTAATGGCCGGAGCCTTCGACCGGCCATCTTTTAAGGGTGACGTCAATGACCGGACCGGCACAAAGTATGGAAAAAACTGTAAGCAAAATGAAAACGGAACTCGGCGGTATCGTGGTCCTCGATTTTGGTGGACAGTATACCCAACTCATCGCTCGCCGTGTCCGCGAGCAGCAGGTCTTCAGCGCCATTCTCCCTTGCACCGTCTCCCTTGACGAAATTCGCCATCTTCAGCCCTGCGGGATCATCTTGTCCGGCGGCCCCAGCTCGGTCTACGACCAGGATGCCCCACGGTGTGATCCCGCAGTTCTGGCCATGGATATTCCCGTCCTCGGCATCTGCTACGGCATGCAATGGATCGCTAAGAATCTGGGCGGCCAGGTCGAACCTGCCGAACGCCGGGAATATGGCCCCGCGCAACTCAATGTCGACCAAGCAGCCAGCCAACTTTTCGCCAATTTCCCCGCCTCCCTCAAAATCTGGAACAGTCACGGCGACCACGTCCTCGCTCTCCCGCCGGGCTTTCACGCCACCGGAAAAACGGCCAACGCCATCGCCTCGGCCGAGGACCCAGCGCGCAAAATCTACACTGTGCAGTTTCACCCCGAGGTCAAGCATACCGAACGCGGCACCGAAATTCTTCGCAATTTCTTGTTCTCCGTGTGTCGTGCTGAACCTAAATGGAGCGGCACCGCCTTCATCGAAGAGACCGTCGCCAACATTCACGCCAGGGTGGGCTCGCACCACGCCATTTGCGGTCTTAGCGGCGGCGTCGATTCCACTGTCGCCGCTGTCCTGGTGCATCGCGCCATTGGCGATCGCCTCACCAACATCTTCGTGAATACCGGCCTGCTTCGTAAGAACGAATTTGAACATACCCTCGAGATGTACCGCGAACGTTTGGGTCTGCACGTTATCGGCGTCGACGCCACCGATCGTTTCCTCGACAAGCTCAAGGCGGTTTCCGACCCCGAAAAGAAGCGCAAAATCATCGGCAACGAATTCATCTTCGTTTTCGCCTCGGAGGCCGAGAAGCTTCAGAAGCAAGCCGGGGGAGACATCCGCTTTCTCGTCCAGGGCACCCTCTACCCGGATGTCATTGAATCGGTATCGGTTAAGGGCCCTTCCGCGACCATCAAGACGCACCACAACGTTGGCGGCCTTCCCGACCAAATGCCTTTCGGCTTGATCGAGCCACTCCGCGACCTCTTCAAGGACGAAGTTCGCAAAATTGGCAAGGATCTGCGTTTACCAGAAGAGATACTCGTCAAGCATCCTTTTCCCGGCCCCGGTTTGGCTGTTCGGTTATTGGGGGAGATTGATCGTCCCGGCCTTACGACTCTTCGTGAAGCCGATGCTATCGTCGTCGACGAAATCCGCCGCGCTTCTCTCTACGACAAAGTCTGGCAAGCCTTTGCGGTTCTTCTTCCGGTGCGCAGTGTCGGGGTCATGGGAGACGGCCGCACCTATGGCTTGACCATTGCCGTTCGCGTCGTGCAATCCGAAGATGCCATGACCGCTGACTGGGTCCGCTTGCCCGGTGACGTCTTGGAACGCATCTCCACCCGGATTGTGAACGAGGTTCCCGGGGTCACTCGCGTGGTTTACGACATCAGCAGCAAGCCCCCCAGCACCATCGAGTGGGAATAATGCCGCGCCGCCGTGGGCGGCCTGCACCTCAACTGCACACCCCTGGCACATTACTTGCATGTCCTGGCGCTCAAGTCCATTTTGGTGCGAAAAGGCCGCATGGCTGGGACTTTGCGGCCTGTCCGTTCGTGCGGATTGGTTTCGGAAGCGCGCGCCTCCGAAAGAAGCTACTACCGATTGGCCATCTTCTGCGCCATATACAGCAGCAGCTTGCGATCTTCATCGTCGGCTTTGCTCAGCAAGCGACGAAGCTTGTTGAGGTATCGGGCCTCTTTGCCCGAGGTGCCCCAGGCGATGTCATCCGATGATTTCCGCTTAGGCAGATTGGGCAGTTGAGGAGGCTCTTCGCCGTCGTAGAAGAGTTGATAAAGTGGGCATTCGAGCGCGCGCGCCAGCTTTTCCAGCGTCTCGATGGCCGGTACTGTGTGGCCGTTCTCGACGCGGGAGATATAGCACCTGAGCAAACCGGTACGCTTCTCGATATCACCCTGGGAGAGTTTCTTTTCTTCGCGCAGAGCGCGAAGCCTGTCACCGATAATCATAGGTTGAGTATTCTATAAGTAGTCATATCTGTCAACGACTAATTGCGAAGGAGTATACGGCACCACTTCGATCTGCGCGCATCTTATAACCGCTTATCATCCTTGTCCAGCAATATCTTAAGCGTTTTACCTGGCCCCCGGGGATACCGCCCCTGTCTGTGGAAAAGTTACTCAGATGATAAGGGCCTTCATAGTTCCCGTTATCCTGGCTTACCTAAATTCCGTAAAGTCATAGGCAAAGCCCACAGGTCGGGAACTCTCCATTAACCGAATGTCTTATAAGAGAACTCTTAGCCTACCGATTGCGCTATAGCGTAGCCAGCCACCTTAGCGCCCCGGCACCGACTCCGCTCTTCGGGCTATGCCCATCAGCTGCTTTCGTTCCATAACGAAATGGGCCATCCCACCCGCCGGCAGCGCAATCCATTGGGGCAATCCGTACGGGTGGTAGTCAGCCGCTACCCGGCCGCGGACAATCAGCCGCGTTTGCTCCTTCTCCAGCGGTTCCAGCGTAAAGCACCAGGTCGTCTGATACTTGCCGCTAGGCAGCCTCCACGCTAGCACCAGACTCTTTTCCCGCTCATACTGTGCCACCACAAAGACCTCTCTCACTCCGGGCAAAGCAGGATAAACCGCTCCTACTTCGATCTTCTGATACTCCGGAACGATCCGCTCAGCGCTGGTGTGTCCGCCGTTGTCCACGAAATCGTACGAATACCACCCTGCCCGCCCGGCGCCCATTTGTACTAACCACGGCCACACATCGCCAGGCGGCCGGCGAATCGTGATCGCGTGATTCACCGACCCGACTGGGTTCGGAATCAACTCGTCTCCCGCCAGCCGGGCGCTTTTCTCGCCAGGAGTGGCGCGTACCTGCTGGCTGGCGTACATCACCAGGGCAAGCAGCACCGCCACTACTCCAAAGATGCCGAACAGCACCTTCTTTTTCATCACTTTACCTACACTCTAGGGCTTTGAAGCTTCCCTTGCAGTGATGACCGCCATCCAAAACATGAGGACAAAACACCGCACCGGTTTTGCAGCCGCTAATATCTAAACGGCTGGCACCAACAAACCTCGCGGGAACCTCCGGCTCTCCTCAACGGAAACACCTGTGGACACTTAGATTAAAATGGCGTAACCAAATCTCTATGCCCAACGTCCCAAATTCAGAGGAGACCGACGTGCCGGTGGCGGCTGCGGCCAGTAAGGCCCAGGAAAGTGCGGTACGCCGGGAAGATGACCGCGAACTGGTGCGCCGGGCCCAATTGGGCGACAAGGACGCCTTTGAGCTTTTGGTCGCCAGGCACCAGGGCCGCGTCTTTGCAGTCGCCGGAGGCATTCTCCGCAACCGCGAAGACGTTGAGGACATTGCACAGCAGGTTTTCTTGAAGGCGTACTTCTCGCTCAAACGCTTCGATCAACGGTCCGCCTTCAGTACCTGGCTCTACAAGATCACTGTGAATGAATGCTGGGATCTGCTGCGCAAGAAAAAGGTTCGCCCACTGGTTTTTGAATCGGAGCTGAGTGAGGAGCAGGCTCATGCCTATCACTCCACCGAACAAAAACCGGAGTTTGCTCCCGACGTCACCGAGCAGTTGGCCACCAGGCAGCAGTTAGACCAGTGGCTCGACTGTTTGGAGGAGCGTGATCGTGCGATGCTGGTCCTCAAAGAAATACAGGGCTTCACCGTGGAGGAGATCGCCGATTCTATGGGACTGAACGGCAATACCGTTAAAGTCCGGCTCTTTCGCGCTCGCCAACGCATCGCGGCCAAACTCCGCCGCAAGAAGGCAGCCGCCCTGTAATGGAGTGCACGGGTTTTTCGGTCGACGGATGGACACAGTCCAGGGGAGAAAGAGGTGAAGTACAATGATCGGGCTCCCAAGGAATACAGAAGTGAATTGCGAGTGGTTTCTTAACCAATTGGAAGCTCTGCCGGGCAACAGCTCTCGTTCTGCCACTGCTGACCTGCTGCTCGCCGGCTTGCCGGAGCCGGCCCGTCAGCATGCCGCCGTTTGTGCTCACTGCCATTCCGCTCTGCGGGATTTTCTCGACACTCGGCTGGCGCTCCGCGAACTGGCTCAAAGCCTGCCTCAGCCCAGTCCCTGGTTCACCGCCCGGGTTATGCAGTCCATCGCCGCTCGTGAACGGGCCATCGACGAGAGCACGGACGGTTTCTGGAATGGCGTGCGCCGCCTCGCTCCTCGCCTGGTTGCCTTTGCTGCGCTCTTGCTCATGCTTGGTGGCACCTGGGCCTTCGAAGAAACTCGCGCCGCGCGTACCCACAAACCCGAGATACGCTCCATCGAAGGTATCTTTGAAAGCACCCCGAATGCTCCCCCGAATGATGATGTGATTGCCACTTCCTTTGGCGAGCAGCCATGAATCCGGATTCACTGCGCAAAGCTCGCATCTGGCTCGCCGTGGTTTTCCTCGTCGGCGCCGCCATTGGCGCCGTCTTTGGCTACGGCTTTGGTCACCGCAGCTACGAGGCCGTCGCTACGACTAAGCCGCCTCTCAGCGAGTCGGAGCGTCGCGCCCACCGCGTTGCCGACATGACCAAAGAGCTTGGGCTCACTCCCGAACAAAGCGCTAAAGCCGACGACGTGATTCGCCTGGCTCATCAAGAGATGAAGGCCATTCGCGACAAATCCGAACTGGACGTCGACGCCGTACGCCAGAAGGCTCGAGACCAAATGCGCGCCTTTCTTACTCCCGAACAAAAGCCCAAATTCGAAGCCATGGTCCAGCGCATGGACCAGGAACGCAAAGCTCAGCAGCCATCCGGGCCTCCCCCCAAATAGCCTCGCCTTTTTCACCCTCAACTTTTCGTCTTGAACTCTCGCAGGTGTGCGGCTACTGGCATTCCTCATCAGTCGCAACTTCAGGTTCGCAATCGATGGAGTCCTGTGATTTTTTTGAACAGGCCGCTGCAAAATTATCTAGAAACCTCTGCCCGGTAATACTCTTCTCCGATTCTCTGTGTGCTCTGTGTTCTCTGTGGTGAAAAGCTCTTCTCGGACAGCGTCGCCAGTCTTTACTTGGCCGCCGCCTGCCGCTTGTGAATGAAATCGATGATGTCCTGTGTCGATGTTCCCGGCAGGAACACCTCCGCGATTCCCGCTTGCTTCAGCCCCACAATGTCCGCCTCGGGAATAATTCCCCCCACCAGCACGGTCACGTCGCTCATCCCTTTTTCCCGTAGCAGTTTTATCAATTGCGGACACAACGTATTGTGCGCGCCGGACAGGATCGACAGGCCGATCACGTCCACATCCTCTTGCGCTGCCGCCGATGCGATCATTTCCGGAGTCTGCCGCAACCCCGTGTAGATCACTTCCATTCCGGCGTCGCGCAACGCCCGCGCAATGACCTTCGCTCCCCGGTCATGTCCATCCAAGCCGGGTTTGGCAATCAGCACGCGAATCCTCTTCTCGCTCATCCTCGCTATCCTCTGCTTTCTGCATCTACTCTATCCTCTGCACAAGCAGCCCGCAAAACTATCTGCGAAATTTCGAATCTCCACGCGGGAATGCTCTTCTCCGATTCTCCGTGTCCTCAGTGTTCTCTGTGGTGAGCCAATCTTCTAGATAACAAAGCGCCGTATGCCATCTCGTAGCACCCGTACGTTGAAGTTGATCAGCAAACCGATGCGCCGTCCTGATAACCGCATGTACGTCAAAAGAACGGAATCGTGTATCGGCGCAAGCGACTCCACCGACTTCAGCTCCAACACGACTCTGTCGCCAACCAGCATATCCAATCTATAACCGCACTCCAGTCTGGCGCCTTTGTATACAACAGGAATCCCTTTTTGTCTCTCAAATGGCAATCCACGTCGCGTGAGCTCGCGGCATAAGCACTCTTCGTAAGTGGATTCTAGCAGGCCTGGTCCTAGCAGCCTATGCACTTCAATGGCGGAGCCTATGATTTCATGGGTGAGTTCCTTGTCGGTCACGGAATTGTCACCAGGGAGCAGACAGAGAACGCAGAAGGGAAAAAAACCCACCACGGTATACTATATAGATATTATACCCATGTTATTATTACGTGACCGCGGTTTCTTCGTACGCCCCAAACACGCTGCGCATCGTCTCGCATATCTCCCCTAGCGTCGCGTACGCCTTCACCGCCTCGTAAATGAACGGCATCAAATTCTCGCTTCCGTCCGACGCCTTGCGCAGCGCTTCCAACCGTCGCTCCACTTCCGCCGGCGATCGTTCCGCGCGCAGTTTGGCCAGCCGTGCCGCCTGCCTTTTCGCCACGGTCTCATCAATCTGCAGTAACTCGATGGGCTTCTCCGGGGTGACGTACTCGTTCACCCCCACGATAATCTTTTCCTTCTTGTCCACCGCCATCTGGTACCGGTAACTCGCCTCGGCAATCTCCCGCTGCGGATAACTGTTCTCGATCGCCGCCACCATTCCGCCCAGCGCGTCGATGCGCCGGATGTATTCCCACGCGCCTTGTTCCGCCTCGTTCGTCAACGTTTCCACGAAGTACGATCCCCCCAGGGGATCCACCGTATTCGTCACTCCGGTTTCGTGCGCGATAATCTGTTGCGTGCGCAGCGCGATGGTAGCCGCGAATTCCGTCGGCAGCGCCCACGCCTCATCCAACGAATTGGTGTGCAGCGATTGCGTCCCGCCCAGCGCTCCCGCCAATGCCTGGATCGCCGTGCGCACCACATTGTTCATCGGCTGCTGCGCCGTCAGCGAACACCCCGCGGTCTGTGTGTGGAAGCGCAACGCCCACGACCGCGGATTGGTCGCCTTGTACCGCTCCGTCATCGCCTTGTACCAGATCCGGCGCGCCGCGCGGTATTTGGCAATCTCCTCGAAGAAATCGTTGTGCGCGTTGAAGAAAAACGACAATTGCGGCGCGAATTCGTCCACCGCCAGGCCACGCCGCAGGGCCCACTCCACATACTCCATTCCATCGCGCAGTGTGAACGCCAATTCCTGGATTGCGGTCGAGCCTGCTTCCCGAATGTGGTACCCGCTGATCGAAATCACGTTGAATTTCGGCGTATGCTTCATCCCGAATTCGAACGTGTCGATCACCAGCCGCATCGACGGTTCCGGCGGGTAAATGTATTCCTTCTGCGCGATGTACTCCTTGAGGATGTCGTTCTGCAGCGTCCCCGATATCTTCTTCCAGTCCGCTCCCTGCTTTTCCGCCACCGCCAGGTACATCGCCCAAATCACCGCCGCCGGGGAATTGATGGTCATCGACGTGGTCACGTCCGCCAGGGGGATTTGGTCGAACAAAACCTCCATGTCTGCCAGCGAACTGATCGCCACTCCACATTTCCCGACTTCCCCCTCCGATAGCGGATGATCGGAGTCGTATCCCATCAATGTCGGCAGATCGAACGCTGTCGACAATCCGGTTTGCCCATGTGCCAGCAGATACCGGAACCGCTGGTTCGTATCTTCCGCCGTCCCAAATCCCGCGAACTGCCGCATGGTCCACAATCGCGTCCGGTACATCGTCGGGTGAATCCCCCGGGTGTACGGCGGTTCGCCGGGCAAACCTAAATCCCGCGTAGTGTCCCATCCTTCTAAGTCTGCTTCCGTGTACAGTCGTCGGATCGGATGGCCTGAGGTGGTCGTGAACTCCTTCTGCCGCTCCGGTGATTTGCCCAGCGTCGGTGCCAACGTATTCTTCTCCCACTCGTTTTTCGCCCTCGCGGCATTCTCCCGTCGACCCGCGGAATTGGCCGCCGTTGCCTTACGTCCGTCACTGGACACTGATTTCTCAGGGAATTTCACTTCTGCGGAGCGCTCGCCCGGCTCGGAACCGCTGGCCGGTCTTTTATTCTTGCTGTCCGACGGTTCGCTCATAGGCGCTCCCGGAGCGTTGGTCCTGCGGCATCCCGCCGCGCAGACCAGAGATCGCACCATTCACAATCCATGCTATGCGAAAGGGAACTAACCAGCAATAAGCAGAAAAATGGACGTATATGTCTTGTTGCTAAGCGAACTGAGCCATGTCCAGAGACCAACCGCGCTGTTCCCAACCGAGTCCGCGGGAGCCAGCCACCATCCTTCAAAACGGAATATCCTCGTCGTTGATTTCCGGCCCTGGTCCCGCCGCAAAATCCTCCCCGCCTCCCGCATGCTCCGACTCTTCAGACCGCCCGCCGGCCGGCGCTCCTGCCCCAGCTCCCGCGGCCATGCCTTCCCCTCGTCCGCCCAGCATCCGAAAATTGGTCGCCACGATTTCGAACGATGTTCTCTTCTGTCCTTCTTTGTCCTGCCATTCCCGCGACTGAATCCGCCCTTCGATGAAAACCAGTGACCCTTTCTTCAGGTACTGTTGTGCAATTTCTGCCTGTTTGCCCCACACCACGATCTTGTGCCATTCCGTGCGCTTCTGCCGTTCGCCGTTGCGGTCCTTGTAAGATTCATCCGTCGCCACGGAAAAATTCGCCACCGCCTGACCGCCGCTCGTGTACCGGGTTTCCGGGTCGCGCCCCAGCCGGCCCACCAGAATCACTTTATTCACTGACATGAAAGGAATTCCCCCTGATGACTGGAAGATAGCACGTGCGTCAGCAAAAGAGAAATCACCCGCTTTGCTCTTGCGCTCTCACTCTCACACGCCAGCCCCGCCCCGAAAATAACCAATGCTATACTTTCCTCATGCACGATCTCGCCCCGGCTCACCGTCTGCCCGACGCCTCCAATCCGGAAATGATCTACGTCAAAATTCCGGTGGGGTTGCTGCAGTGTAATTGCTCGATCATCGGCGATCCCCGCACTCGCGAATGTGTCGTGGTCGATCCCGGCGATGAAGTCGAGCGCATCCTCGGTCTGCTCGGCCGCTACAAGCTCCAGGTCAAAGCCATTATCAGCACTCACGCCCACATCGACCACGTGGGCGGTCTCGCCAAGCTTTACCAGTACACCGGCGCTCCGGTGATGATGCACGGCGACGACCTTCCTCTTTACCGCGGCATGGAAGTGCAAGCCGGCTTTCTAGGTATGCCGGTGCCGGAGTTGACTGAAGTTCACCAACTCCTCAAAGAGGGCGACGCGCTCCACTGGGGCGATTTTGTCGCCAGCGTTTTGCACACTCCCGGTCACACTCCCGGCAGTGTCTCCCTCTACTTGCCCACCGACGGCGGCAACTCCACTCTCAGCCAGCCACAGCTCTTTGCTGGCGACACCCTCTTCGCTGGAAGCATCGGCCGCACCGACCTGTGGGGCGGCTCGTATCCCGATATTCAAGTCTCTCTTCGTGACAAACTCATGCAGCTCCCCGATTCCACCATCGTTCATCCCGGCCATGGTCCCAGCACCACCATCGGCCACGAGCGCCACACCAATCCCTTTTTGAAGTAGTATTTTCCTCCGCGCCACTCCTGGATTTCTCGTGCCTGAGGTGGCCTATGGGCTCGCAACTGGACTGCACTCTTCGCCGGCAAGGCAAATCTTTCTCCGGTACTGCGCTGCTCGAATCCACCGAAATTCTTTTTCGCGGCCAGCATCGCTGCCGCATTCCCTTCACGGCCATCACTTCCGTGGACGCCACGGCTGGCGATCTCCACGTTCACACCAAAGATGCTCATGTCATCTTCGAATTAGGTCCTCACGCCGCGAAGTGGCGCGACAAAATTGCCAATCCCAAATCTTTGCTCGACAAGCTTGGCATCAAGCCCGCAACCACTGTGTCCCTGATCGGCGACTTTCCTTCCAGCTTCCTCGCGAGCTTGCAAAAGTACGGCGCTCTCGTTTCACGAACGCCTCAACCCCAATCTCCATCGATCACCTTTCTTCTGGCGAACGATACCAAAACATTGACCGGCCTTCGCTTGCTGGCTCCGTGCGTTTCCGGTGCCGTGCTCTGGCTGGTTTTCCCGAAAGGCCAAAAAACCATCACCGAAAATGACGTTCGCTCTGCCGCCCGCAAAGCCGGTCTCGTCGACATTAAGGTCGTCGGCTTCAGCTCCACCCACACCGCGTTGAAATTCGTTCCGCCCAAATCCAAAGCCTAGGCTGACTCCGCGTTTCCCTCAGCCAATCATCTAATCTATTTCTGCCGCCCCCCATTCTCCCGTGCTTTCCGAATCTCCTCCATCACCGACTGGATCAATTCCTTCGCGTGCGTCAGCTCCTGCGCAATCATCCGCAAATCCATCGCCGGCACCGTCGGATTCCTGGTGCTGGTGCAATACACTCCATGTTGCCCGGTCAGCACCAGCGCATTGGTAATGCGGTCCAGCGACACCGCTAGCCTTCCCCGCTCTCTCCCCATCATCTGTTCGTAGTGTTCTAATTCTTCTTGGTGTTCTTGGAATGCGGACATGTGCCCTCCCTTGAGCTCGCCGCCCTCTCAGGATTTGCCGGTTGCACTTCGGGCACAGGCGCCCGGCGCCAAACTTTACGCTAGCGCATCTCGACTCCATAATCCACTTTAGCTTCACCAGCCAGAAAGCTGTTGCATCATGGACGTTCCTCAGTACCCGGCACAGCAGTACATTCCCTTTGGGGCCAGGCCCAATGGGAAGTGGGAGCACCGAACCATGCGACGCTCAGATCTCGTGCAATACAAGGAAAAGGAAAACGGACGTAGCGCCCGCACCTCTCAGATTATCTTTGGCGAGCGCCAACATTTGCTCCGCGTTCTGGATTCTCTCGAGGGCACCAGCTTGCCTATCGCTCGTATGCAGCAAGAGCGCCGCATCCTCGAAGAACTGATCCACGCTCGCACTCGCGAACTCAACCACATCAATACCGCCTGGGATGAAAAGATCGGTTTAGTGCTTAGCGCCGAAGCCAAGCCCGAAATGCTCGAAAAACTCGCCAAGCAAGCTCCTAAAGAGGATTTTTATCTGCTTCGTCTCATCAGCGAACATCCCCGCGCCAACGCCAAAACCCTTCAGCGCCTCGCTCGTCATCCTTACGCCGCCATCCGCGAAAACGTTGCTCGCCATCCCAATGCCGATGCCAACACCCTGCAGTTTCTCAGCAGAGACAAGACCCAGCCGCTTTGGTATCTCGTCGCCTTCAACCCCAATACTCCCACTCCGCTTCAGCGCAAGCTTCGTGACCGCCTCAAGCGCCTCGGCGAACTCCAAACCAGTCACTAACTCAAACTCTACATAAATCTCCTGGCTCGTCCCGTCCGTCCCGCTCGTTGGCCGCTCCTTGCTCAAACTCCCGACTTCGAACTCTCAACTGTGAACAGTAAGCCTTGAACCTCGAGCTCAAACCCTCAACCCTCCCTTCTACCTTCTCTCTTCCGCTAGAATCTCATCATGGCTTCTGCGCCGAACGCCAACACCGTGCCGCAGCCCGTCCGTTCATCCACGTTCTCCGCCATTTCCCGCTTGGTGTCTCGCGCTGCGATTACCTACACGTTCATCTCCGTTTTCCTTCTGGTTCCTTGTTTTTGGCACACCCACATTGAAGCCGGTGACCTCGGCAGTCATGTCTACAACGCCTGGCTCGCGGAATTGGCCCAGCAGGGAAGAGCACCCGGCGTTTATCTCGTCTGGCAATGGAACAATGTGCTCTTCGATCTCCTGCTCTTTTACTCCGCCAAAGCTTTCGGCTTCCTTGCCGCCGAGAGGATCGCCGTCTCCATTTCCGCCTTGATCTTCTTCTGGGGAATCTTCGCCCTGCTCCGCGCGGTTGGCGGCAAGTCGCCTTGGTGGATCGCCCCGTTCATCGCCATGTTGACCTACGGCTACATCTTCCACATGGGTTTCATGAACTATTATTTGTCCCTCGGTTTGGCCTGCGTTGGCCTCGCGTTCGCTTGGCCTCTTCGCCGAAACGGACTGATTGTCGCCGCGCTTCTTTGCCCGCTCATGCTTTTGGCCCACCCCATCGGTTTCTTATGGTTCCTCGGCACCATCGCCTATCGCATCCTTTGGCCGTATTTCCCCAGCTGGTGGGAGCTTCTGCTTCCCCTCGGCGCTTTGCTGGTGTTCGTTGTCGCTCACGTAGTCGTCTCTCACCACGTTGCCGCCTGGCAAGTCGAATGGCGCGACACACCTTTTTGGCGCCTCAACGGTACCGACCAATTCCGTGTCTTTGGCGGTCGCTACAACTGGTTCGCCGTCGGCATTCTCGTGTTCGTTCTCCTTGCTACCGCCATCGCCTGGCTCCAGGACACCCGCCTCATGGGCTTCTGGAAAGACCGCCGCCTGCTCTTCGAACTCTACTTCATCTCCTTTCTCGGCACCGCGCTGCTCCCCGAAAATCTTCTACCCAATCCTACTGGCGGTTGGATCGGGGCTCTGGTCACCCGCCTGACGCTGATCAGCGCCATCCTCGGCCTTTGCTGGCTCGCTTCTCTCCCGCCATGCTCTTGGCACTTGCCCATCAGCGCCGCTTGCGCTCTGGTCTTCTTCATCTTCATCTATCAAGACACGGCCTTCCTCAACCGCATGGAAGCCAGCGCCGACCGCGTCACCCGGCAACTCCCCTTCGGCACCCGCGCCGCCTCCACCATTTTTGCTCCCATCGGCTGGCGCATCATTTTTCTGCACATTCCCGATCGCGCCTGCATTGGCCACTGCTTCCTCATTTCCAACTACGAGCCGTCCACCGGCCAATTTCGCGTTCGCGTTCATCCCGGCAGTCCCGTCGTCACCTCCTCCGTGGACGACAGCGAAGACATGCAGTCCGGCATTTACGATGTCCAGGACGAGGACCTGCCTCTCAAGCAGATTTACCAATGCCAGGCCAACGATCTTTCCCAAATCTGCATCCGTGACCTCGCCGAAGACGAAAAAAACGACCGCCTCGGTTATCATCCCCCCGACAACCCCTTCTTCTCCCAGAACCCCTAACCCTTCCGGCTCTGCCTCTTTCCGCGTTATCTGCGAACGGGCTCCACCCCTACGCCTTGCCTCGCAACACAAAATCCGGCGCCACTTGTAGCGCCGGTCTTTAGAGCGGCATTTTGCAATTCCCATGGCTTCCGTGAAAAAGACATTTTGGCTCTTGCCTCAGTCCAATCCCTGCTAAACTATCTCTCAAGGTGAGAGACAATGCTGCCATTACACCTGCAACCCGAAAGCCATATTCCCCTGTACATCCAGCTCCGCGACCAGCTCCGTTCTTTGGTCCACGCCGGTGACCTGCGCCCCGGCGACCGCATTCCTGCCAGCCGCGAACTCGCCCAGATCCTTGGCGTTCACCGCACCACCGTCGCCAACGCCTATGCCGAGCTCGAGTCCGAAGGGCTCATCCAGGGCCATGTCGGCCGCGGCACCTTCATCCGCAGCAATGGCAATGGCCTGAAAATCACGCCTCCTGCTCCTCCCGCCCTCAATGGCCACTCCGATGGCCTGCGCTGGGAACTTCTCTTTGCCGATGAACGCAGCGAAGAAATCCTTCGCCGTTTAACGGCCTCAGCCCCCGCGAATGCCTTGTCTTTCATCATGGCCCGTCCTGCCGAAGAATTTTTCCCTGTCGAGGACTTGCAGGCCTGTGTCCAAGCGGCTCTTCGCCATGGTGGCCAGGAAATCCTGAATGTCGGCGCCTCCGACGGCTACGCGCCCCTGCGGGAAGCGCTCCTCGATCTTCTCCGTCGCGACGGCTTCTCCGTCAAAGAAGACTCCTTGCTCATCACCGATGGCTGCCAGCAAGCCCTCGACCTCATCGCCAAAGCCTTTGTTCGCTCCGGTGACACTGTGGTTCTCGAGAACCCCACCTACCCCGGTGCCTGCGCGGTTTTCAGCGGCGCCCATGCCCGTTGCCTCGGCGTTCCGGTTCGCACTCACCCCGAGCCTGATATGCCTCTGGGCATCGATCTCGAAGCTCTGGAGTCCACTCTGGCCGCCAATCGCGTCAAACTGCTTGTTCTTACTCCTGATTTTCACAATCCCACGGGCACCTCCATGCCCGTTGCCTCGCGTCGTCGCGTTCTCGAGCTTGCTGCTCGCCATCAGGTTCCCGTGGTCGAAGATCATATCTACGCCCGCCTGCATTTGCGCGACGAGCGTCTGCCTTCCCTCAAGCAGCTCGACCGGGCCAACGTGGTCATCCACATCGACAGTTTCGCTAAGGTCGCTTTTCCCGGCCTCCGCGTCGGTTGGATCATCGCCCCGCCCTGCGTTATCGAGCGGCTCCGCCTCATCAAGCAAATGACCGATCTTCACACCGGCCAGCTCGCTCAAGCCGCTCTCGCCGAATTCATCAAGCGCGGTCTGTTCCACAAGCATCTCGCGCGCATGCGCAAAATCTATGCCGACCGGCTCCACGCCCTCGATGATTCCCTGCGCAAATTCATGCCCGAAGGTGTCCGCTGGACCCGTCCGGAAGGTGGCATGTGCTTTTGGATTGAGCTGCCTGCCGGCTTTGATGCCAGCGAACTCATGATGCACGCCCGCGAACGTGGCGTCCTTTTTGCTCCCGGCCGCTATTTTTACGTGCAATCCCCGTTGCCCAACACTCTGCGTCTGGGCTTCGCCAATTTGAACGAAAAGCAAATCGCTCGCGGTGTCAGCATCCTGGCCGAGCTTTTGCGGACCGAAATGCGCAAGCGTCAACGCGGCTCGCGGCGCGCCGAACGGGCCTACGTGGCCCTGGTTTGACACTTGCTCCAAAGTCTGTGCTGGGAACTGAAAACCAAAAACTTATAACTCAATACTCATAACTTTAAACTCCATGGCCAACGTCCTCAAACTCGATCCCAAACCCACCAACCACTGCTTCGGTTGTGGCGCCGCCAATCCTGCGGGCATGAAGTTATCCTTCGACCTGGATTTCGACGCCCGTCGCTCTCGCGGCTCATTCACTCTGGGTTCGAATTACGCCGGCGGTGCTGGTTTTGCCCACGGCGGCATCATCGCTGTGGTTCTCGACGAAGCGATGGGCAAACTCTCGCGCCTTACCGAAGAAAGCGCTGTAACCGCCGAGATGCAGATCGACTACCACCGGCCTGTTCCCGTCGATAAGCCCATCGTTGTCGAAGGTTGGCAGGAACAACAGCAGGGCAGAAACCGCTTTCGCGTTGCCGAAATTCGCGACCTGCATGGTAACTTGCTCGCTCGTGGCAAAGGCCGTTTTGTTGTCGTCAAGCCTTCGCATTTTGCGGAAGTCCCATCCGTCAATCCGAGTTCCTGATTTTCGATTTTTTGAGAGGAGATCACCAATGCCTAGCAAGAAACCCAATGGCCACGCTCACACCAATGGGAACAAAACCGCCAACGAGTGGCGCGTCAAGGTCGGCCTCGCCGAAATGCTCAAGGGCGGCGTCATCATGGACGTGACCAACGCCGATCAGGCTCGCATCGCCGAAAAAGCCGGCGCCTGCGCCGTCATGGCTCTCGAGCGCGTGCCCTCCGACATTCGCAAGGAGGGCGGCGTGGCTCGCATGGCCTCCATCAAGGTCATTCGCGAGATCATGAGCACCGTCACCATTCCAGTCATGGCCAAAGTGCGCATCGGCCACTTTGTCGAAGCCGAAGTTCTGCAAGCCCTCGAAGTCGATTTCATCGACGAAAGCGAAGTGCTCACTCCCGCCGACGAAGAAAATCACGTTTGGAAGCATGATTTCCGCGTTCCCTTCGTCTGCGGCGCTCGCAACCTTGGCGAAGCGCTTCGTCGCATTGCCGAAGGTGCCGCGATGATCCGCACCAAAGGGGAAGCCGGCTCCGGCAACGTGGTCGAAGCCGTGCGCCACATGCGCACCATCATGAGCGAAATGCGCGCCCTCACCACTCTGCGCGACGACGAACTCATGCGCAAGGCCAAGGAATATGGTGCTCCGCTCGATCTCATCCGCGAAGTCGCGCGTCTCGGCAAGCTCCCGGTTCCCAACTTTTCCGCCGGCGGCATCGCCACTCCCGCCGACGCCGCTCTTGTTCGCAAACTCGGCGCCGAAGCGGTTTTCGTCGGCTCTGGCATCTTCAAGAGCAGCGATCCCGAAGCTCGCGCCAAGGCCATTGTGAAAGCCACCACCCACTTTGAGGATCCCAAGATCGTCCTCGAAGCCCACGAGCAGCTTGGCGAAGCCATGCCCGGCATCGACGTTCGCCAACTCGAGGAGAAGGATTTGCTGGCCACCCGCGGCTGGTAGCTTTTCTAGGGCCCGCTTGTTGCCGGTTCCGGTTTGTGTAGTGCCGGTCTTTAGACCGGCGAACCAGAGCTGTTGGGTTACGCTGTGGGGCCCGCCTTCTCAGGCGAGCCGAGGGTTGTGTACGGCCCGGTCTTTAGAACGGCAGACTTTCGCTCCGGAACAATGAGCATCGCATCATGAAAATCGGCATCCTCGCCATTCAAGGTGACTTCCAGGCCCACGCTGCTATGCTCCACACACTGGGCGCCGAAACCGTCGAGGTCCGCACCGTTGCCGATCTCGCTGGCTGTCAGGGCTTGGTCCTCCCCGGTGGCGAAAGCACCACCCAACTGCAATTCCTCCAGGAGGAGGGTCTCTACGATGCCATTCGCAAATTCGCCAACAACGATGGCGCCATCTTCGGCACCTGTGCGGGCGCCATTCTCCTCGCCACAAAAGTCAAGAATCCTCCGCAGGATTCCCTCAAGCTTCTCGACATGACCGTTCTTCGCAACGCTTACGGTCGTCAATTGGCCAGTGACGTCTTCTTCGGCCCCACCAAGCTCAAAAAGGAGCCCCTCGAAATGGTCTTCATCCGGGGACCGGTCATTGACGAAGTCTCCCCTGGCATCAACGTTCTGGCAAAGTTTCGCGGCAAGCCCACGCTCGTCCAGAAAGGCCGCATCCTAGCCGCTACGTTTCATCCTGAACTGACCGCCGACACCACCGTCCACGAGCATTTCCTCAAGCTCGTCTCCAACGGTTCTTCCCCTAAAAAGTATTCCCGGTCGGGCAAGCGCTAATAAGGTTCGGGAATGGCAGTGCGATCCTCGTTGCTCGAAACGTCGCGCTAGAACACCGGCAATTTCTCGTCCGCGAAATCGTTCACCGCGAAGAACAGCTCCTCCACCGACCTCTTGTGAATGTCGGAGTTGAACGGCGTGGTACGAAACAATTCCGCGCCCTCGCGATTCTGAATCGCGAAGTACTGCCACCGCGGACTGCTGTACTTCTCGTCCTCCAATGTCAAGAACAGCGCCTTGATGCCTCCGGGCAGCGTCGTATCGATCAGATTCGAGTCCTTGAACCAGGAGATCCGGCCTTGCTGGGTTGATATCGTCAGCGACTCGATAAAATCCGGCAATCTAATCTTCGAGTAACTCATTTCTCCTAATCTTCCCTCATTTTGTGCTCTGGGCCGGCCTCAGTACTCAGTGTACGCACCCGCTTCTGCTCTGGTGTGACCTGGGTCACGCCTCTTTGCCCCGGCCGCCTACTCACTCTTCTTGCGCCAACTCCGAATTTCGATGCCCACGATGATGCTTTGGAACTGCCGGTGACCGCCATTTCGCATCAATTTCCGATTCTGGCTAAGATAAAGCTAGAGCGGTTCCATAAATCAGATGGCGGTGCGGCGTCAAGATACTTGCGTCGGCGGCTGCTGGCCAGGTGCTTCGCGCTGCATCCCATCATGGAGCTGCTCCAGGGGCAACCTGGTTTGCGGCGGCTCGCCCGGCATGTCGCTTCGCCTTGCCGTCTTGCAACCTGGCTTGCGGAAATTAACAACGAAAAGTTGGAACAGCGCTAGATGGAACAGACGCTGACTCGACGCGAATGGCTGGAGTGGCTCACCAAGGTGCGGCTGCTCATGATCGCCTTGATTTTAGGCGTCGGCGTGGTGTGGCCGCAGTACTCTCCTCCCAGTGGCGCCACACGCCTGTTCCTCCCCATCATTATTCTCTGGATCACCATTGCCATCCTGCACCTGATCCTGGTGCGCCTCCTTCCCACAGCCTCCTGGTTGGGCGCCCTCCAGGTTTCCTGCGACGTGGCCATGGTCACCGCCATCGTCTATGCCACCGGGCTGCAAGACAGCAACTTCACTTCGCTCTATCTGCTGGTCATTCTGGTCGCCAGCATTTTATTCTCGCGCCAACTCACCTTCCTTACCGCTATGTTCTGTTTGTCGGCCTTGGCGTTCACCACCGCGCTCGTTTACTCCGGCAAACTTCCTCGTACCTCCTTGGCCGTCCCGACTTTCGAAAATATTCGCCTGTGGTTTCTCTGGAACACTTTCGGCTTTCTCGCCGTCGCCTATTTGGCCAGTCTCCTCGGTGTTTCCTTGCGCAAGAAGAGTTCCGAGCTCGAGCAAAAACGCGAAGAGTTGCGCGAACTGCAGGAGTTCACCGCCGACATCATTCACTCCATGCGCGGTGGCCTGGTCACCACCGACATGGACGGCCGCGTCGTTCTGCTCAATCGCACCGGCGAGGAAATTCTCGGCCGCACCTTCAGCGAATTGAGGGGCAAGGACCTTCGCGACGTCAGCCCCGATTTTTGGCTCCAGGACATGTCCGGCTTACCTGAAAAATTGTCCTTGCGCCGTGAAATCGAACTGACAATTCCTGATGGCCAGAAGCGCTTCTTGGGCATTTCCGTCTCGCCTCTGCGCACCAAGGACGCCGTCCGCAGCGGTTACGTCTTCAATTTCCAGGACCTCACCGAATTGCGCCGCTTGGAGCAGGAAGTGGCCACCAAGGAACGCATGGCCGCGGTCGGACGTCTCTCCGCGGCTATCGCCCACGAAATTCGCCAGCCGCTCACCGCCATCGCCGGCGCGGTCAAAGAGCTCGGCCGTTTAGTTCCGCTCGAAGAGGACGAGAAGCACCTGGTCAGCATCGTCGGCAGGGAATCCGAGCGCCTCAATCACATCATCACCGACTTTCTCAACTATTCGCGCGAGAAGTCCTACGCCTTACAGGAAGAAGACGTTCGCGCGCTGCTCGAAGAAACTCTGCTGCTCATGGAGCGCAAGCCCGACGTGGTCAAGAAAGTCCACTTGGTCCGCGCCTTCAATGGCCAGATCCTCAAGGCTCGCGTCGATCCCAACAAGATTCGCCAGGTCTTTTGGAACTTGTGCGACAACGCCGTCCGCGCCATGCCCAATGGCGGCACACTCACCGTCGGCATCGAAAAGGTTCCCGACTGGCTGCGCATTTCCTTTCGCGACACCGGCGTGGGCTTGGAACCCGACCAGCGCTCCAAAATTTTCGAACCCCTGCAATCGAATTTTGAAGGGGGCACCGGCCTCGGCTTGGCCATCGTTTATCAGATTGTCCAGGCTCACAGTGGCAGAATCCGGGTCATGAGTGAAAAAGATAAAGGCGCGGAGTTTGTCATCGAACTCCCGCGCATCGAATAAACAACGAGGGCGCTAATGCAAGCTACCAAAACCGCTCCTAGGGAAATCGGCCGCGAGACCGCCCACATCCTGGTGGTCGACGACGAAAAGTCCATTTGCGAACTCCTGGAAATCACTTTTCGCAAGGAAGGACATCGTGTCGAAGTGGCCCACAACGTCGACGCCGCTAAACGCAAACTCGAAGCTTCTCTCTTCGACATCATCATTTCCGACGTGCGCATGCCCGGCCAGACCGGTGTCGAACTGCTCCAGTTTGCCAAGGAGGTCGCTCCGGAAACCTACTTTGTCCTGATCACCGGCGTGCCCTCCTTGGAGACCGCCATCGCCGCCGCCAACGAAGGCGCCAACCGTTATGTGATTAAGGACCACGATCTCGTCGAGCAGTTGCGCGTCGCCGTCCGCGAAGTCACTGAAAACCTCAAGTGGAAAAAGGAAGCCGGCTATCTCCGCCGCGAGTTGCGCCGCCTCACCGGCCTCGACAACATCATCGGCCAAAGCCCCAACATGAAGGCCATCTTCGACCTCATCCAGACTGTCGCCCCTCAGAACAGCCGCGTGCTCATCACCGGCGAAAGCGGCACTGGAAAAGAATTGGTGGCCCGCGCCATCCACGAAAACAGCGCCCGCTCCGATGCTCCCTTCATCACCATTAACTGCGGTGCCTTTCCGGAAACCCTGCTGGAATCCGAATTGTTTGGCTACACCAAGGGCGCGTTCACGGGCGCCAACGAGAATCGCCGTGGGCTTTTTCAAGCTGCACACAAAGGCACCTTGTTCATGGACGAAATCGGCAACATGAACCTGGCCATGCAGGTCAAGCTCTATCGCGTCTTGCAGGAAGGCAAAGTCCGTCCCCTCGGTAGCAACGAGGAAATCGACGTCGACGTCCGTGTCATTGCCGCCACCAATAAAGACTTGGAAAAGGCTATCGCCTCCGGCGAGTTCCGCGAGGACCTGTTTTACCGCTTGAGCGTCATCCCCCTGCATGTTCCTGCTTTGCGCGACCGCCGCGAAGACATCCCCCTGCTGGCCCGCCATTTCCTGGAACAGTTCCGCAATTCCATGGGCAAAAAGGTCGACGGCATCTCTCCCGACGCGATGCGTTGCCTGGAATCCTACGACTGGCCCGGGAACGTCCGCGAATTGGAAAATACCATCGAGCGCGCTGTCGCCCTCGAAAGCGGACCGGAAATTTCTCTGGCCGTCTTGCCCGACCGCGTTGCCGGCTCGCCCTCCGCCTTTGGCGCTGCTATGGGCGGCGTGCTGACCGTGCAAATTCCTCCGGAGGGCGTTGACTTCGAACGCGTCGTCGCCGATACCGAGAAGCGCTATCTGCAGGCCGCTCTCGACAAAGCTGGCGGTGTTCGCACCCAAGCCGCCGAACTGCTGAAAATCAGTTACCGCTCGTTCCGCCACTTTGCCAAAAAACATTCGTTGTAACGAGCTACCTATGCCCGGCGCTTCCGAAAATCGAATCGAAAGTGTGTTCGCCCTCAGGCATTCCTGGCGCATCGCCGTGCTGGTCTTCGTCTCTCTCCTCGCCTACGCCAATTCGCTGCCCAACAGCTTCACCATGGACGACAACCTGTACATCCTTACCAACCCCATGGTCACCCACTTCTCCTGGCCTGCGGTTTTCCGCGTCACCAGCTACAACAATGTATTTCGTCCGCTGACCTTCGCCAGCTTTGCTCTCAACTGGGCCCTCGGCTCCAATCATCCTTTTGGCTACCACCTGCTCAATCTGTTGCTGCATGTGGCTGTTGTGGTGCTCCTCTATCTTCTTCTGCAAAAACTCCTGAGCTCATTGCCCGAAGCCGCGCTGCTGGCCTTCGTCGCTGCTCTGCTCTTCGCCGTTCATCCCCTCCACACCGAAGCGGTGGATTCCATTGCCGCGCGATCCGAACTTCTGGCCGTGGCCTTTGTATTACTGGCGTGGCTGTTCCATGTGCTCGACTGGCCCATCCTGTCCCTGGTCACTTTTCTCTTGGCACTGCTCGCCAAAGAGTCCGCGGTTGCTTTTGTACCTTTGGTCCTGGTGGGCGATTACGTGCACCGCAAACTCAAGCCCCTCTATCGCTACGTTTTGATTCTTGCCGCCGCCCTCGCCTACATGGGCGCGCTTTGGAAAATCCAAGGTGGGAAATTCGGCGAAAAGGCCATCACCTTTCTCGATAATCCGCTCGCCCACCTTCCCGCCAGCCTGCGCATCCTCAACGCCCTGCGCATTAGCTGGAAGTATCTGGCGCTTCACCTCTATCCCCGAGTGCTCTCGTGCGACTACTCCTACAACGCCATCCTTCTTTATTCCAAGTGGCGCTATGGCCTGCTCGCCGCTGCGGCTACTGCCTTCGTTCTCGCTTTATGGCTTTGGGCCCTCGGCACCAACCGCAAACCTTGGGTTCTCGCTGGCGCCATCTATTTGAGTGCTTTCGTGGTGACCGCCAACCTGCTCATGCCCACCGGCACCATTATGGCCGAGCGGCTCGCCTACCTGCCTTCCGCCGGCTTCTGCTTGTTGCTGGCGCTCATTTGGTTCCAATTCGCGAAACGAAATTCCAGCGCCGCATGGCTCCTGCTTGGTGTTGTCTTAATCGTTTTCGGTGCGCGAACCGTCGTGCGCAACCGCGACTGGCGCGACAATTTCACGTTATTCTCGTCCGCCGTCAAAGTCGTGCCGCGCAGCGCCAAAGCCCATTCTAACCTGGCCGTTTCCTACTATCAGGCTGGCCAAATCGATGCCGCCGACCGCGAAGTCCACGCCGCGCTGGGCATCTATCCCGATATCGCTGAAGCTGTCGATCTCGCTGGCTTGATTGAATTGCAACGCGGACACGATGACCAGGCCCGCACTCTGCTCGAAAAGGCGCTAACCTTGACCACCAAGGACAGCCCCAACTACCAACTTGAGGCTGTCGACCTTGCCGCGGTGTTCTCCAGGCTGGGCCAAAACGATCGCGCTTTGCAGATTCTCGACCAGCAGATCGCCCAATCTCCCAATTACTCTCTGGCGTGGTCCAATCGCGCCGTGATTCGCTATCAGCAGGGACAATTCCAATTGGCGCGTGCCGATGCGCAGCAGGCCCTCACCCTCGATCCCTCCAACTCGCAGGCCCGCAACCTCCTCGCGGCCCTCGACAATTTCGTTCCCGCCCACGCCAACCCCTAGTTCCAAATTTTTCAAATCTCGACTTCCGCGTCTTGTCCTAACAAAAAGACCACGTCACTCAACAAAAGACCACTTCTGCGTGTTATCCCAACACAAAGACCACGTCATTCTGAGCGCAGCGAAGACCTCTTCTTCATTCCGCGTATTTCGCGGAATGAATCTCTCTTCCTTTCCACGCCCAACACTATTTCTCTTCCACCGCTCTATCGGCCCGGCGCGCTATGCTCTGCCTCTCGTTCCCGCACTGCCGCCGATAGGTAATAGTCCATCATCAGTTTCCTGCCCGCCGCACTAAACATCCGAAAATGCGCGATCCCGGTGCGCTGCAGCCAGCATTTCAGTGTCGTTCCCAGCACCCCAAATCCATACTTCACGCTGCGGCCGAAATTGATCGACGATGCTTCCGTAAAATATTTCGCCGGGCAGGAAATCTCCCCAATGCGAAACCCGAAACACAGGCATTGCGCCAAAATTTGATTGTCGAATACAAAGTCGTCCGAATTTTCCAGCAGCGGCAACGTTAGCAGCACTTGCTTCGAAAACGCCCGGAACCCGGTGTGATACTCCGACAGCTTCGCTCCGGTGAACAAATTCTGGAACGCCGTCAGAAACCGGTTCGCCACGTATTTGTGCACCGGCATTCCCCCTTTCAGCGCCCCTCCTCCCAAAATTCGTGAACCCAGCACCACGTCATACACCCCGTACGCGATCATGCTGGCCATTGCCGAAGCCAACTTCGGTGTGTACTGGTAATCGGGATGCACCATCACCGCGATGTCTGCCCCCGCGGCTAGCGCCTCCCTGTAGCAGGTCTGCTGGTTCCGTCCGTATCCGTAATTCTTGTCGTGAACGAACACCCGCAGCCTCAGCCTTTCGGCCACCCGCACCGTCTCGTCTGTGCTTTGGTCGTCTACCAGGATGATGCTGTCCACCGTCTCGGGAATCTCCCGCACGGTTTGCTCCAGCGTTTTTGCCGCGTTGTACGCGGGCATCACCACCACTATGCGCTTGCCATTGATCACCAGCTGCCCCTGCGGTGAAGATAGCACATCACCACTCACCGGCCAGTGAGCCTGCGGTGCCCCGCCGTGAGGAAGTAAATACCGTCCTACTGCGCCTGCAACTGAGCGGCTGCCCCGCGCGTCTCGTTGATGTCTTTCGATAGCCGCACGGCTTGCTGGTACGCCCAAGTCGCGTCCGTGTCTCTTCCGGCTTGGTGAAACGCCTGCGCCAGCAGGAAATAATTCACATCGTTCGGCTCCAGCGCAACTAGGCGCGCGAAATACTGGAGGCTGCCGTTCCAGTCGTGGTTCTTTTCCGCCATCAGTCCCAAGTCTCGGATCACCACCGGAAACGCCCGGTCCAGCCGCAACACCGCTTCGAAATTCTCTTTCGCTCGCGTGTAATCGTGGGCCCCAAAATCGATGCTGCCGAGATTGGCATACGCCGACGCCCGCAATTGCGCATCCGTCGTCAGCCTCAGCACCTCTTCGTAACGCGCGATCGCCTGCGGAATATCCCGCTGCTCTTGCGCGTAGATTCCCAGGTTCAATTGGCTGGTCGGGTCGCCCGGTTCGATGGCCGCCGCTTCCCGAAAATGCAGGATGGCTTCGTCGCGCCGGCCCTGCCGGATCAGTGCCAGCCCCAAATTATTTTCCGCCACAAAATTCCGGGGATTGATTTTCAGCGCATGGCTCCATAGCCAGTAATCATTCTCCCAATAGCTCAGCTGGGCTCGCGTTGTCCAGCACAGCGCCACTACCGCCGCTGCCACCACTAGCGCCGCGTATTTCGCCGTCCCAGGATAGGCTTTCACCCAATCTCCCGCCGCCCACACGACCATCACGAACACCCCAATCAGCGGCAGATACGCGTAGCGGTCCGCCATCGCCTGATTGCCCACCTGCACCAGCCCAATCATTGGCACCAGGGTCCCCAGATACCACAGCCATCCCGTCACCAAATATCGCCAGGCCCGGTACCTCAGCACCACCAGGCTCACTGCAACCAGCAATGCTGCTGCCGCCCCAAGCTGCCATCCCGGCAACGCGTGCGGATACGGGTAAATGATCGCCAGCTCGCTTGGCCACGCCATTTTCTTCAAATACAGCGCGTACGACACCACCGCATTCCCGATCCGCAGTCCCAGCGAGACGCGATGGCTGGAAACCACTGCGCCACCGGCTCGTTGCACAAACATCGTGATCACCGCGCTGCCCCCCGCCAGCAGCAGTAGCGGAATCTTTTCCGCGCACAGCTTCGCGAACGACTCCGTCCGCGGCGCAAAAGCCTGTTCGCCCCAGCCCTGTCCGCCGCTCTCGCCACCCGTGACTCGCATCCGCCCCAGTGGCCAATAATCCAGCAGCAGCAGAATGAACGGCAGGGTGATCACCATCGGCTTGGACATCAGCCCCGCCGCAAACAACACCATGATCGTCGCGTATCGCCCGATATTCGGCTTGCGTACGTACCATCCATAGGCCGTCATCGCCAGCAGCAGGAACAGCATGCTCAGCAGCGTTTTTCGTTCCGCCACCCAGGCCACCGACTCCACGTTGATCGGATGAACCGCAAACAGTCCCGCCACCATGCCGCTGCGCCACGTCGCTCCCGTGAACCACTGCAGAATCAGGAACAGCAGCGCGGCGTCAATCGCGTGCAGCAATATGCTGGTGAAATGGTGCCCCGCCGGATTCAATTGAAACAGTTGGCAGTCCAGTTGGTGCGAAATCCACGTCAGTGGATGCCAGTTGGCTTGCTCAAATGTCGTGAACGCCCAGCGAATATCCGCGCCGCTCAATCCCCCGCGCACGTGCGCATTGTCAGTCACGTATCGATCGTCGTCGTAGCTGATAAATCCGTGGTGCATTGCCGGAGCGTACGCAACAAACGTTGCCACCACCAGCAACAGCACCACACCCACACTCGCCGCGGATCGCGACACTCCCGTGTTCCGCGCTGTGTCCGTGGAGTTGGAAGCGACAACCGTTGGGGACGCCATGGATGGACTTCCGCAAACTTCTATGTAGCGCTGGCTTTTAGGCCAGCACGTTGGGATTGGTCCTAGGTCACCAAAAACTGAGTGTACGAGCCGTCGCCCGCCGGCGCAAAGTGATTGTCATCCCAGCGTGACGACCTTAATACCAACCACCCAGCACACCCAAAACGGAGCAAACATCCCAGTTCCGGCTGACCGCGCGTTCAGTTCACGTTCAGTTCCTGACCTGCCCCCACAGCAGCCCCAGACCAGCCCTCCCTAGGCCTGCACTTCCGGAGTGAGCTTGTCCATCACCTGACCATTGGTTCAGGTTCTTCTAACCCGCCAATCGGCCGAGGTGAACTGTACTTCTGGTGGCACGGCCATTCTGGCTGTGCATCCCTGCAACTGAAAAAATCCTTTGCCCGTCGGGAATGCTTCGCTCTTTTGACTCACAGCGCACTCCCAGCCTGACCTTATTTGCCTAACTCCGCTGACAATTACTGTCATCACTGCGTTTCAGGCTTGGATATTCCCCCGGAAGGTGTACCTTGGGGATAGCGAGGTCTAGCCGTAATACCACTGTTTTCAACTATATTCCCGAGCGTGTGGTACGAGAGTACCAGTTGTCCTAGAGATGGCCACTCCCTTGCTCCTTTCCCGGTCGTGCTCTGGCACCCACATTCTCTCAAGGAGATCTCATGAAGAAGCAGAAGGGTTTCTCTCTTATCGAGTTGCTGATCGTCGTGGCGATCATTCTGATCATCGCGGCCATCGCAATCCCGAACTTGATGCGCTCGAAGATGGCCGCCAACGAATCGTCCGCGGTCGGTTCACTTCGTACCATCAATACGGCCGAAGTGACCTACAGCAATAACTATCCTACGCTCGGATATACCGGAACATTGGCTCAGCTTGGTGGTAACCCGGCGACCTGCGCCACCGCGCCCGCTACCTCCACGGCTGCTTGCTTGATTGACAACGTTCTGGCTCTGGGTACCAAGAGCGGTTACAACTTCGTTCTTGGTGGTCTGACCGGCACGCCTGCGGTTACCTACACTTCGTCTGCTACACCGGTTGCCCCTGGCACCAGCGGTCAGCGTTATTTCTGCTCTGACCAGTCCGGTGTGATCGAATACCTCCAGACCGGTGCTTGCACCGGCAACGGCACCGGCACGGCTCTCTAAACAGAACCTTCCGGACCGTGTGGTTTGCGGAGCGGGTTCACACGAACCCGCTCCGTTTTTTTTGTCGCCTTTCGGCACAAGTTAGAAAAATCGGAACAGCACTTAATAAGGAGACGCCATCGATTGACACTTCCCGGCTATCGATTGACCCTTTCTGCCCATTCGCCGCTCTCTTCTCCAAAACCTTCCTATTTCCACCCGCCATTCAAAGGGTTTGCGCCTAAGCACATCGCCCAATTTCCCCAAATTGTGGCCTCTCGCATGCATATACTTATCAGTAGATACGTGTAAGCGTTCCGTACGAGTGTTTTTCTGGTCCCTGGTGGGAGACCGCGTCTATGAAACAACGAGCGGCTGGCTTTTCCCTAATCGAATTGTTGGTGGTGGTCGCTATTATCCTGATCATCGCCGCCATTGCCATTCCCAATTTTATGCGTGCCAAGATTACCGCCAATGAGTCTTCGGCGGTCTCTTCTGTTCACGCCGTCGACACTGCCGAACTCGGCTACTCCAGCATGTACTCGGACATCGGCTTTTCGGTTCAGCTCTCCGATCTCGGTAACGGCGGGGTCAATCCTTGCCCGGGCACTGCTACCGCGTCTTGTTTCATCGATCCTGCTCTCGCTAGTGGTACTAAGTCCGGATACAACTTCACCTACGTTCAGAATGCCGCGGTGACCCCCTCAATCCATTTCACCATCAATGCTGACCCCGTAATTCTTGACGTTACCGGTCAAAAAAGTTTTTATTCCGACGACAGCAACATTATTCGCTACCAGTCTCCTGGTCCCGCAACCATCAACAGTTCCCCCATCTAAACCCGCTCCTGCTACACTATTCGCGTGCGTTTTGTTCTTGTCCTGTTGCTGCTGTCCGCCGCTCTTTCCTCTGTGGTATCCGCCGGCGACCCGTTGTTGCAGCGCTTCGAATCCCAATACAGCTCCGCGCAAACTCTGCAAGCCACTTTCCTCGAGCGCTATCTCGATAATGGCCGGGTCGTGCAGGTCGAAGCCGGCGATGCCTACTTCCTCCGTCCCGGCAAGATGCGCTGGGACTACCAGGCACCCGAGAAAAATACCTTCCTCGTCGATGGCAAGTATGTTTGGTTTTACTCTCCCGCCGATCACACCGCCACCCGCATGCCCGCCAAACAGAGTGAGGATTGGCGCACGCCCTTGGCCCTGCTCACTTCGCACATTAAGCTTTCAAAACTCTGTTCCACTATTACTCCGGCCTCCGGCGTCACTCCCAATCAGCTCGACGATTCCGTCTATCGCTGCGCTTTGCGCGGCGCCGCGGCTGCCGGCGCCAGCGCCCAGGCGGTGTTATTCGAATTGACTCCGCAAGGTGAGTTGAGTCGCATCGTCATTCCCCAGGAAGGCGGCATCACCATTGAATTTTCCTTCGCTGGCTGGCGCTGGAATCCTCCCCTGGACAACCGCGTGTTTCAATTTACACCACCCCCCGACGCCGTTATTGTCGATGGCCTGCTACCGGATACCCCCGGCCTGCGTCAGTAACTATTAGGACAGATTGGCCTTGCCGAACTGGTGTCCCTGGCGCCACCGTCATTTGGCCTCCGGTCCGGTTGAGGTAAACTAATTAGCTATGGGTGAGTTTGTTTGCCGCGTCGCTGATGCGAATGGCCGGGTTTTCTCGCACATTGAAGCTGCTTCCGACAAGGATGAAGCGCGCCAGAAACTCGCGGATCGCGGCCTGTTCGTCTATTCGGTCAACCCCCGCAACACTATCGTCAGCGGTTTCCTCGGGGTCCGCCGCGAGCGCAAGATCGGCGGCAACGACTTCTTGGTCCTCAACCAGCAGTTCAACACTCTCATCAAGGCCGGTCTGCCCATCCTCCGCGCTCTCGACCTTTTGGCCACACGCGCCAGTGCTCTAAAGCTTCGCCCCATCCTTACCCAGATCCGCGACCGCGTCCGGGAAGGGAAGTCCCTCTCCGAAGCCGTCGACGAGGCCGGCGTCTTTTCCAAGGTCTACTCCACCGCCATCCTTGCCGGTGAGAAAAGCGGCAATCTTTCCGGCGTGCTGGAGTACTACATTGCCTACCAAAAGGTCAGCACCAACGTTCAAAAAAAGCTCGTCGCCGCGCTGGTCTATCCGACCCTCTTGATCATTACCGCTACCTGCATTGTCACCTACCTGGTTACTTTTGTAGTTCCAAAATTCGGCGAGCTGTACCGCGATTTGGGCGTCGAATTGCCCACCCCTACCAAAATCCTCATCGCCGTCACCATTGACTACCGCCTGTACATCGTTGGCGCCATCGCGCTTCTAGCTTTGGCCGTGCTGATTATTTATTTCTGGTCGCGCAGCGAACAAGGCGGCGTCGCCTTCGACCGCTTCAAGTTCAAAGTCCCGGTGCTCGGTCCGACGCTCTTGAAGTTCCAGGTCGCCCAGTTTTGCCGTACTCTGGGAACTCTTCTCACCGGTGGCACTCCCTTGGTTGCGGCCTTGGCCACTGCCTCGGAATCCATTCGCAGTAAACTAGTGCGCGGCACTGTGGGACAGGCCACCCAAATGGTTCGCGAAGGCGAATCCTTGCACGGCGCTCTTTCCGCCAATCAGGTTATGCCCGAAATGGCTCTCGACATGATCGAAGTCGGCGAAAGCAGCGGCGCTCTCGCTCCCATGCTCAACAGCGTTGCCGAATTCTACGAAGAAGAAGTCTCCTTGAAATTAGGCGCCCTGGTTTCTCTCATCGAACCCGTACTTCTCATCTTTATGGGTTTGCTGGTTGCCGGTATCCTAATCTCTCTATATTTGCCGATTTTCTCTTTCTCGATTGGTAGCCAGGGGAGATAAGTGAGCAGGTTTTATGGCCACGGTTGATCCCAATCTGACCAATTCCGCCCTCCCGCCGGGCGCCTCCGTTGACGCCGAGCAGGAGCGCACCCAAGCCCGTCGTTTGGCCGCCCGCTATCGGTGCGGCTTCATCGATCTTCACGAGCAGCGCATCGACGCCGACCTGTTTCGCACCATTCCCGCCGACCTCATGTTCCGCTACAACTTTGTGCCCCTCATGGAGCATGAAGGCACCCTGGTCATTGCCGTGGCCGATCCCAGCATCGTCATTCTCAGCGACGAACTCCCGCTCCTGCTCGGCAAGAAACTCGCCTACAAAGTTGCTACTCCTCGCCAAATTTCCGATTTGCTCAAGCGCACCGAACAGTCCCAGCGCGTCCTCGAGCAAGCCACCGAAGCTTTCACCCTCCAGGTTTCCAAGGAAGAGGAAGAAGAAGACGAAACCATTTCCGGCGATCGCCTCACCCGCGACACCACCGTCAGCCCGGTTGTTCGTCTCGTCGAAACCATCATCTTCACCGCTCTCGAGCGCCGCGCCAGCGACATCCACATTGAAGCCCGCGATTCCGAAGTCGCCGTCAAGTACCGTATCGACGGGGTGCTGCAGCACGCCATGCAGCCCATCGCCAAAGAGTGGCACTCCACCGTGCTCTCGCGCATCAAGGTCCTCAGCGATTTGGACATTGCCGAACGTCGCGTGCCCCAGGACGGCCGCTTCCGCGTCAAGTACAAGGGCCGCTACATCGACCTGCGCGTCTCCATCATGCCCGCCAGCCACGGCGAAGATGCCGTGCTCCGCGTCCTCGACAAAGAAACCCTTTCCGAAAAATTCCAGAGTCTCAGCCTCGACGTGGTGGGCTTCTCCCCCGAAGAAACCAAGAATTTCCGCCGCTATATTCGCGAGCCTTACGGCATGGTCCTGGTCACCGGCCCCACCGGTTCCGGTAAGACCACCACCCTCTACGCCGCCATCAACGAGATCAAGTCCGATGAGGACAAGATCATCACCATCGAAGACCCCGTCGAGTATCAGCTTCGCGGCATTACCCAGATTCCCGTCAACGAGAAAAAGGGCCTGACCTTCGCTCGCGGCCTGCGCTCCATCTTGCGTCACGATCCCGACAAAATCATGGTGGGCGAAATCCGCGACCAGGAAACCGCCCAGATCGCCATTCAGTCCGCTCTTACCGGTCACTTGGTCTTCACTACCGTTCACGCCAACAACGTCACCGACGTGATCGGCCGGTTCATCAACATGGGTGTTGAGCCTTACAACTTCGTTTCCGCTTTGAACTGCATTCTCGCTCAGCGCTTGGTCCGCCTCATCTGCCCCAGCTGCAGGCACCCCAAAAAATATAGCGCCGCCGAACTCCTGGAATCCGGCATCGATCCCGCCACCGCCGGCCAATATCAATTCGCTGAAGGGGCTGGATGCCTCGAATGTTCCGGCACCGGCTTCCACGGCCGCAGCGCTATCTGCGAACTGCTTGACTTGAGTGACCACATCCGTGAAATGATTGTGGATCGCCGCCCTACTTCGGAGATTAAACGAGCGGCCATTGCCGGCGGTATGACCACCCTGCGCGAAAGTGCTTTGGCCAAGGTTCGCGTCGGCGTCACCACTCTCCGGGAAATCAATAAGGTGACTTTCGTTGAGTAGCACCGCAGCCATTCGCGAAGGAATTTACAAATCTGACGCCGTCCGCCGCCTCGCTCGTTGGCTCGATGCCACCCCGCATCCCTTTCTCGCCATCGAAATCGCTCCCGATCGGGTCGCCGGCGTTCGCTTTGGCAGAACCGGCACCCATCTGGCCTACCACATCCAAGACCTGCCCAAGGGCGCCGTCAATCCTTCCGCCGTCGAATCCAACCTCGCCAACGCCCCCGCGGTCAAGGATGCTGTTAAAACCGTGTGCGATCGTTTGGGCGCCAGCAATGAAGATGCCGCCCTGCTCGTCCCCGACCCGGTCATCCGCGTCTTCGTGCAGCATTTCGACGAGTTCCCCCGTCGCGCTGAAGAAGCCATTCCCATGCTGCGCTGGAAATTGAAGAAAAGCGTGCCCTTCGAAGTCGAAGAGACCCTGCTCTCCTATATGCGCCAGCCCCCGCGCAAAGACGGTGTCGACGTGGTCACCGCCATTGCCCGCCTCCGCATCGTCAAGGAATACGAAGCCACCTTGGAAGGAGCCTCCTTGCGGCCCGGCGTGGTGGTCAGCACCACCCTTGCTGCCGTCAGCTTGCTCGACGATCAGAAGCCTACTTTGCTGGCCCGGGTCGCCGGCACTTCTCTTACCACCGCGATTGTCCGCGAAGGCGTTCTCGCTGGTTATCGCTGTACCGAACTCCCCGTGCATGCCGATGCCCTCACTCCTCATCTGTTGTTGGAAGAAATTTATCCCTTGGCCGCCTACTACCAGGACACTTGGCAAGAAGGCATTCAAGCCGTTCGCGTTGCCGGACTCGGCAATCGTCTTCCCGAGTTCATCAAGCCCCTCGAGGACGAATTCAAGTGCCCGGTGCGCTCCTTGCTTGGCGCTGCCGTCTCTGACGGCAGCTTGCGCGCCGAAGCGCGGCCCTTAGCCGATGAGGAACTGGATGGCCTGGTCGGTTGGTTTCTGCATCGAGACTGAAGGAAGCGGGTCTAGCGATCTATGCGTGTTGGACTGAATCTCGCCACCAAACCGTTGGTCAGTCACCGCCGCTTTTTGGTTGGCTCCGCCTTGCTCGGCGTTGTCGCCGGCGTTCTATTCCTTTTCCTCGGCTGGCACTTCTACACCTTGCGCAAGGCCGACGAAGACTATCGCTCCCTCATGGGCAAAATCCAGCAGGAAATGGACCATCTGCAACAGCAGCGCCAGGAACTCGAACAATTTTACGCCCGCAGCGAAAACCGCAATCTTCAGGATCGCGCCCGTTTCATCGGCGCGGTTATCGAAGCTCGCAGCTTCAACTGGACCAAAATGTTCATGGACCTCGAGCACACCTTGCCCGCCGGCGTTCACGTGCTCAAGATCGAACCCAAACTCGAGAATGGTTCCGCCTCCGTCCGCTTCGTCGTCGCCGGCAATTCCAATGAAGCCAAAGTCAAGGTGCTCCGGGCTTTTGAGGATTCCCGCTCCTTTTCTCACATCGAACTGACGGACGAGGGTCTGCCCAAGTCCGGCAACGGCTCCGCTGGCGATGTCTTTCTCCTGGAATTTTCCGCTATTTACACGGGTATCTGAGCATGCATGACTTGACCAAAAAGCGCTTGATCCTCATCGGCCTGGGAGTTCTTTTCCTCCTCGATGGCGCTCTGCTTTATTTCAATTCCAAGTTGTCCGCACCCGAAAATGATCGCCGCCAGGCGCTCGTCAATCAGACTCATCAACTTGCGCTGGTCCGCGCCGACGTCGATCGCGCCACCAAAATTCGCGCCAAAATCCCCGAGATTCTCCATAAATTCGACGATTTTGAGGCCACCCTGCTCCCCGCCTCTAAGGGCTATTCCGTCCTTCTCCAGGAACTCGACGACTATGCCCGCGACACTCACGTCATTCTCGAAGACAACCTGTATCACTCCAAGGACGTTGCGGGCCACAATCTTACCGAGGTTCATCTCGATTCCTCCGTCACCGGCGATTACAACGGCATCGTCCAGTTTCTCAACCACCTGCAGCGCTCCAAAAATGTCTACATCGTCGACTCCCTCGCCGTGGACACCGGCGAATCTGGCCGTAACCCCGGCACACTGAAAGTCTCGCTGCACATGCGCACCTATTTTCGGAAGACCTGATGCCGCTGACTAAACCACAACGCGAACGAATCATTCTGGCCGCTCTGTTGGTCGTCGCCGCGGTCATCTGGCTTCTCTACTTTGGCCGCAGCACCGCTACCGGCGGCTTGACCGGCAATCACGCCTATACCCCCATCAATGCCGAAGACTACAGCGTCATCTTCAAAGATCTCGGTGAGTCCCAATCCACCGTCTACAAATCTTCCGGCCGCAATATTTTCGTCGAAGGGCCTGCGCCGGTCGCGCCCACCGCGCAAACCACTCAGGCATCCACTGCTCCCAAGACTCCTTCGCGTCTCTATCCCACCGTAGATCGGCCGCCCGAGCCTCCTCCTCCGGTCCTCTCCATGAAGTTTTTCGGCTACGGCACTCTGCCCGGCAACGGCGCTCGCCGCGCTTTCCTCCTCGATGGCGACGACATCCACATCGTCGCCGAAGGCGACACCGTGCAAAACCACATTCGCATCACCCGCATTGGCAATGACCGGATCGAGTACGAAGACACCGTCACTGGCAAGAAGAATTCCACCAATCTGGAGTTGCCTCCCGTCGGATGAAAACTCACGTCCTCCAAACCGCCTCGCGTCCCTCCCAATCAGGCTATGCCCTGCTTTTGGTCATGTTTTTTCTTGCACTTTTGGTCCTCAGTCTCGCCGCTGCTGCTCCCACCGTGCTCAGCACCATCCAGCGCGAGCGCGAAACCGAGATGGTCTGGCGCGGCAAACAGTACATTCGTGGCGTTCGCATGTACTACCTCAAGATGCACCATTTCCCCACCTCGCTCGACGATTTGACCAAACCCAAAACTGGCATTCGCTTCATGCGTCAGGCCTACAAAGACCCCATGAACCACACGGACGGCTCATGGCGGCTGATTTACGTCGGTCCGAACGGCGCCCTTATCGGCAGCCTCAACAATCGCACCATTAGTTTGAGCGGAATGGCTACCGGCATGCCCGGCGCGCAGGGCGGCCTGCTTCAAGGTGGATCTTCCACCATCAGTACAGCTTCCGGCACCTTTGGTTCTTCTGCATTCGGCGGCAGCCAGCCTGGAGCCATCAACCAAACTGTCGCTCCCGGTGCCGTCTCAACCTCTGGCTCCGCCACCGCTAATCCGAGTGGCACTAACGCCGCTCCGGGAACCCCCGACGACTCCTCGGCGGGCTTGGGCCAGCCTCAGCCCATTGTCGGCTCGATGGATGCCAGCAACACCATTGGCGGCAACATCATCGGTGTTGGCAGCAAGATCAACAAAAAATCCTTCATGATCTACCAGAAGGCCAAAAACTATCGCCAATTTGAGTTTATTTGGGATCCTTCCCAGGACCTCACCGTTGGTCGTGCTTCCACCGGCATTGGCACGCCCATCGGCAATCAGAACAACACCACCAGCCCTGCTGGTTCCAGCCCCTTCGGCTCGCCCTTTTCTTCCGGCGTCAATCCCAACCAGAATCCCAATCAAAACCAGAACCAGGGCCAAACTCCCAGCTCCTCACCCAACCAGAATCCCGGCAATCCCGAGACTCCCCTCCAAGCCCCTCCCAACCCTTAATCCCGCATCGCACTCCGTCCGCCCGGCTCACACGTCTGTGGTGTAGATTCTCTCTTGCGCTTCAAGCATTGTCTGGGCAGATAAGCCGATGCATCAGGGCTCCGTTGTAGGGCCGCCTTCTGAGGCGGGCTGCTGTTCGCTAAAACCAAAAAACGTCATTCTGAGCGCAGTCTTCGGAGCGAAGAATCTCTCTTCCGATGTCCGTGCCTGTGTAGTGGCCAGTCTTTAGACTGGCCCTGGGCGAGTCTTCGAGCCCTTCCGCTTTCTTTGCTGTGCAACAGCTTGCTCGTCCTGAGCCTGTGCGAACCGTCTCCACTTTCTCGCACTTCACCAAGCAAACGTTCGTCATCTTGAGGGCAGTTGTAGGGCCCGCCTTCTGAGGCGGGCCGCTGTTCCCTCGCCACCCGCCACCCTCTTTTGTTACCCTACCAACGCCGTTACTTCACACCAGGAGCCTGGATGTTCCGCTCAGCCCTTTTTCTTTGCCTGTGTCTCGCGGGAGCCACCCTTATGCTAGTTTCTGCGCAGTCTGATGCCGTCTCCGACAAAGCCAAAAAACTGCACTTCTCCTCCATCGTCGTCGACACCCACGACGACACTACCCAGCGCCTCCTCGATCCTCACTTCGACATTTCCGTCCGCCACTCCGATGGCAATATCGACATTCCCCGTATGCGCGATGGCGGCCTCTCGGCGATCTTTTTCTCCATCTGGATCTCCGGCAAAATTCTCGGCCCTCCTGCTGTCAAACAAGCCCTCGATCAAATCGACGCCGTCGGCGAAACCGTCCGCAAGCATCCCGATGAGCTCATGCTGGCCACTACTGCCGACGACGTTCGCGAAGCCAAAAAGCAGCACAAAATCGCCGCGCTCATGGGTGTCGAAGGCGGCCACATGATGGGCAACGACCTCGCCGTCCTGCGCGTCTTCGCCGCCCTCGGTGTCCGTTATATGACCCTTACGCACATGCAGAACAACGAATGGGCCGACTCTTCCACCGACACTCCCGCGCACAACGGCCTCACCGATTTCGGCAAGGACGTGGTCCGCGAAATGAATCGTCTCGGCGTCATCGTCGATGTCTCTCACGTTTCCGACAAAACCTTCTATGACGCGCTGGCCGTCAGCAAGGCTCCTCTGATGGCCTCGCATTCTTCTTGTCGCGCCCTTTGCAATGCTCCCCGCAACATGACCGATGACATGATGCGCGACCTTGCCCAGCACGGCGGCGTCATCCAGATCAACTACCACGTCGGCTTCCTCAGCCAGCAATTCCGCGATTTCGAAAACGCTCATCCGGAAATGGAAAAACAGATCGCCGATGAGATCAAAAAGCGCTGTGGCACCGATGAGTCCTGCGGCGGCGTCGCCGGCGATCAAGTCGTTCGCGAATATATGCAGCAAGGCAAACTTCCCAAGGTGGATTGGACCCTCATCGTCGACCACATCGATCACGCCGTCAAAATCGCGGGCGTCGACCACGTCGGCCTGGGCTCCGACTTCGATGGCGCGGTCATGCCCATTGGCATGGAAAACGTGACCCATCTTCCGCAAATCACCGATGCGCTGATGAAGCGCGGCTATTCCGATTCCGACATTCGCAAAATTCTCGGCGAAAACACCCTGCGCGTCCTCGCCGAAGTCCAGCGCGTCTCCCACAACCTCAACAAATAACCCTTCCCTCGTTGCGTTGCCCGTATACGAACCTGCGTCCACCCAACCAAAACACCCGTCATCCTGAGCGCAGCGAAGACCTCTTCTTCATTCCGCGTATTTCGCGGAATGAATCTCTCTTCGATTTCCTCGCCTGTGTCCTGGCCACACTGGCCCAGCCACTCCTCGCCGTCTCTTTGCGCTAAACTATCCACAGCATCTCAATCATCTCCTCAATGCGGAGGTCCCTATCGCCATGCGTCTGACCCGTCTGTTCGTTTGCTTTGCATCGCTGGTCCTGGTTGCGCCGTGCTTCTCGCAAACTTCCACCACCGCTCCGTCCAAACCAAAAACCGCTACCACCCAGGCTGCGTCTCCTTACGATCGCGCCCTGCTTCGCCCTGCGCTCCTCAAAGACACCGCGCCCGCCACCTACCAGGTCAAATTCGATACCACCCGCGGCGAGTTCACCGTTACCGTTCATCGCGATTGGGCTCCCCATGGCGCCGACCGCTTCTACAACCTGGTCAAGCATCATTACTACGACGGCGCCCGCCTCTACCGCGTCATTCCCGGATTCGTCGCGCAGTTCGGCGTCAGCGCGCATCCCCCTGTGAATGCCGCCTGGGGCGACGCCAGAATCAAAGACGATCCCGTCACTCAGAAAAATCTTCGGGGCACGCTCACCTTCGCAAAAACCTCCGAGCCCAACTCCCGTACCACCGAACTGTTCTTCAATCTCAAAGACAACACTGGTCTGGATGGTCAGGGTTTCGCTCCCTTCGCTGTCGTCGACGGCCAGGGCATGAACGTCGTGGAAATGTTCTACGACCAATACCCCGATCCGGCCAGCGGCAACGAGCAGCCCGCCATGCGCAAGGGTGGCGAAAAGTACATCGCCGGTAAATTCCCCAAACTCGATACCATCAAGTCCGCCACCATCGTCGGCGCCACGGCGTCTCCCGCCAAGCCCGCTTCCACCGCCGCTCCGGCCAAGCCCAAATCCTGACTACGCCGCGGCTTCCGCTTCCTTGTACCTAACCAACCAAACGTGTGTCATCCTGAGCGTAGCGAAGACCTCTTCTTCATTCCGCGTATTTCGCGGAATGAATCTCTCTTCGATTTCTTCGCCTCTGTACTGGCCAGTCTTGAGCTTGCCCTGACGGAGGAAGGGACTGGCCCGGGCGAGCTTCTCCTGAGCAACGCCGAAGGGTCCTCGAGCCTTCCGCTTTCTTCGCCGTGCAAAGCTTGCCAGTCCTGAGCCTGTGCGAACCTCCGCCCCTTTCCTGCACCTCACAAACAAAATCGCCGTCATCCTGAGCGGAGCGAAGGATCTCTCTTCGATTTAACCCTTCCCGGAACGTCAAACCGCCTGCATTTCGCCCTTTCGCGTTGTCATTCCGGGCGTCGCGTGGAAATCTGTTCTTGTTTACTCTTTACTCGCCACTCCCCACTCGCCACTGTTTTCCAGCGCACACTCACTCGCGCTGCTCTCAGGGTATAATTGCCTGCAAACATGCCTCTGACTTCCGGCACCAAACTTGGCCCTTACGAAATCGTCGCGCCGATCGGCGCGGGCGGCATGGGCGAGGTCTACCGTGCGCGCGACACCCGCCTCGATCGCGATGTGGCCATCAAGGTCCTGCCTGTTTCCATGGCCAACGACCCAGATCGCCTCCGCCGCTTCGAGGCGGAAGCCCGTACCGTCGCCGCGCTGAGTCATCCCAATATTCTCGGCCTCCACGACATCGGCACCTACGAGGGCGCTCCTTTTCTGGTCAACGAATTACTCGAAGGTGAAAACCTCCGCCAGCGCATCGAATCTGGCCCCATCCCCACACGCCGCACCGTCGAGTACGCTTTAGCCATCGCCCACGGCTTGGCCGCCGCACACGAGAAGGGAATTGTTCACCGCGATTTGAAGCCCGAGAATGTTTTCCTCACCCGCGACGGCCGCGTCAAGATTCTCGATTTCGGTTTGGCCAAGCTGGTCCGCGACGAACACGGCCTCGACACCGCTGTCACTCTCACCAGTCCCACCACCATGCCCGGGATGGTCATGGGCACCGTCGGCTACATGTCTCCCGAACAGGTCCGCGGCGAGCCCTCCGATGCCCGCTCCGACATCTTCAGTTTTGGCGCCGTCCTTTACGAAATGCTTACTGGCAAGCGCGCCTTCAAAAAAGACACTACCGTCGAAACCATGACCGCAGTGCTCAAGGGAGATCCTCCCGAACTCTCCGAGTCCGGCTGGCAAGGTCCCTTGGCCCTCCAGAGAATTCTCTCGCGCTGTCTCGAAAAGAATCCCGACCGCCGCTTTCAGTCCGCCAGCGATTTAGCCTTTGCCATCGAAGCCCTCAGCGGCACCGGCATTTCTCCGACCATCGCTGCGGAAGCCCTCAAGCAGAAAAGCCATCCTTGGAAATGGATGGCCATGGCCGCGGGAGCATTGGCTTGTCTCGCTATCGGCGCAGGCGTCGCTTGGACTCTCCGTCCCGGTCCCACGCCCATGCCCACTTTCAAGCGTGTTTCCTTCGATCGCGGCAGCGTCATTCGCGGCCGCTTGGCCTCCGACGGAAAAACCGTCTTGTACAGCGGCGTTCTCCGCTCGGGTGTCCCCGACACCTACGTCGTTCGCGAAGATTATCCCGTCTCGGTACCCGCCGGCCTCCATGGCGCCATGGTCTTGGCCGTCTCCAGGCAGGATCAAATGGCCGTCTTGGTGCGCCCGCATTACTGGGGACAATATCTTTGGGGCGGCACGCTCGCTCTTGTTCCTGTCGGCGGCAGCGAGCCGCGCGAACTGCTCGAAAACGCGTATGACGCTTCCTGGTCCCCCAACGGCTCCGATCTCGCCGTCATCGACCGCAAAGACGACAGATGGCAACTGCAATATCCCATCGGCAAAGTCCTTTTCTCCAGCGATGGCTGGCTCAGCGATCTTCGCGTTTCTCCCGATGCTGAGCATGTTGCTGTCTTTCAGCATCCGCCCGCCTCCAAGGACGATCGCGGCGTTGTTCTGCTGCTCGATCGCGACGGCAAGCAGAAAGTCATCTCCCCGGAGTGGGAAGCCCTCGAGGGCATGGCCTGGCAACCCAGCGGCAAAGAAGTGTGGTATTCCGCCGCCGAGTCCGGCGAGCAATACTGCATCCGCGCCAGCACTCTCGAAGGCCGCGACCGCGTGGTTTACTGTGGCACCTCCGGCACTCGCCTCCACGACATCGCCTCTTCCGGACGGGCTCTCGTCTCCACTCAACAAACCAATTCCTCCGTCGCTATCGTCGACCACGGTTCCAAAGAGCAGCGGGACTTCAACACTCTTAGTTTTACCAGCGGCCAGAAATTGACTCCCGATGGCGCTGCGGTCATCTCCACCGATCTCTCCGAGCGCGGCGGCAAAGATTATGCCGTCTACGTGCAAAAAATCGACGGCTCTCCCCCGGTCAAGATTGCCGACGGCGGCTACGGCTCCGATATCAGCGACGACGGCAAATACGTGCTCGTCGTTCTTCCGGGCGCTTCCCGCGTACAGGTCATCCCGGTTGGCCCCGGAACGCCACAGGCCCTCTCCTTCCAAAGCTTTCAGATCGGTTCCGCCAACTGGTTTCCCGATAATCAGCACATTCTCCTGTTCGCCAATCCTGTTGGCCAACCGCTTGGCTTGTACATGACCGACCGCAACGGCGCACCGCCCAAAATGCTGGTCAAACAATTTTCTGGCTGGGCCGACATCATGCCCAACGGTCAGGATTTGTTGATGCTCGTCGACGGTACTTTCGTCCGTCGCTCCCTCAAAGACGGCTCGGACACTAAATTGCGCGCACTCCTGCCCGGTGAAGTTCCCGTCGACTGGGCCGCCGAGCCCAATTACTTTTTCACCCAAATCTCCTCTCCTACCGAAGTGCGCATTGATAAAATTGATTTGACCAGCGATCGCCGGGAAACCTGGCAGCTTTTCCAGCCCAGCGATCAGCAAGGCACGCTGCTGACCGTCGAGCAGGTTAGTATCACTCCCGACGGGCGCCGAATGGTCATCACCTATCTGAACCAGTTCGGCGAGTTCTACAGCAGCGATACTTTGCGCTAGTCTTGCTACTTGCGCTGGCCGGTCTCGTTTGGTTTGTGTAGTGGCCAGTCATTAGACTGGCCTTCAACGGCACGGTCGCTCTGGCGATGCAACACCGTCTCGGTGGTGACTCGGGTATTTTGCACTTCGCAACTGGCCGGCACCCAGGAACGGCTCGGCCATCCGCCACCTCGGCGGCCACGCCAACACGAAAGGGAATTGTGGCATTACTTCCTCACACTCCGCATCGGCCCGGCAACGGCACTGGCGCGTTCCTGCGCCGGGTTTTTCTTTTCGCGGCATTCGCCTGCTTGGCCCCAAACTTGCTCTCTCAAACGCCGTCTCCTCCTCTGCGCGCAGACATCACCATGTTCCAACTGCAATTCATGGCTGGCGAACCCGTCTATGTCCATTTCGAAATCACCAACACCGGCAAAGAGCCTTTGCAGTACGCCACCGCTAACCCCTACTCTGAATTTTGCAGCGGCTATCACGTCGACGTTTCCGCTTCTGGCTCCGCGAACTTCACTTGTCACACCATCGTCGACAGCGAGTGCGTCGGCGGCGTCGACATCCTCTCTCCCGGCGCCACCCTTCGCCAAAACATCTTAGTCAATTACCAACACAACCTGTCCAATCCCGGCGATTACCGGATTCATGCCTCCCGCGTTTTCAAATACGGTTCCGTTGGCGATCCCGGCCTGTCCACTTCCGCGAAACAGCTCAAGTTCGAGAAAAATTTCTCCATCCAGGTTTATCCCGGCAGTCGCCAGTCTCTCCAGATGATCTATCAGGTCTACGTCTCCAATTTGCAATCCGGCGACGGCGAAATTCAGCGCGAAGCCGAGCGCGTTATCGCCAGTGGCGCTCCTCCCTGGCTGGAAGACACCATCATCGGCATGCTGCGCCGCTACACTTCCCGTGAATTTGCGCTCCTCGGCCTCAAGAATCTCAACTCTCCCAGATCTCGCCAGGAATTGGCCAACATCGTCCAGAACACTTCCGAAGGCACGCCGGAAAGCGAAACCGCTGCCGCCTATCTTGCCCAACTCGGCGACAAGAAATATTTCCCCATGCTCCTGCAGATCGCTACGAAGCTCCCGCCCAGCGAATCGCGTACCTACGTTCTCGCCGCCGCTCAATTGGGCGGTGACGACGCTCTCCCGTTTCTGCAGGAATTGTTGAACAGTTCGGATACCAACGCGCGCGCCACCGCCATTCTGGGATTGGAAAAAACCGGCAGTCGTGCCGCGGTTCCCGTGTTGCTTGCCGTTCTGAAGGACTCCAACGCCGATTTGGGCCACCTGGCGCTCAACAGCCTGGCCGGCCTGACTCATCGCAACGCCGAAGTCAGCAACGATCCTCCCTCCGACCTCTATCCCTCCTGGGGCAATTGGTGGGCCGCTCAAGGCCACACCGCGACCATCTATCGGCCCGAGCAATGCACCGCCGCCCAGCCTCTGCCCTAGCCGCCTCGTTCCCACCAACCGGTGTCATCCCTCACTTCTTCTCCTCGTCGCCCCAGTGCGCCACGTGTACCAACTGGTATAGCGATCCGTGCGCGGCGGGCTGAATGGCCACGATGTGTTGATCACTCTTTGTGCCTGCTTTGAACAACAACCCGCCTTTTTCAGGCTTGTCGTCTTCGCACGTCAACTGCTTCGCGTTTTGCTCCTTCTCCGCGTCCCCCGTCGTGTGCGAGCAATCCAGCACCTTCCCGAATTTTTGCAGCTTCTTTTTGTAGAACTCCGCGATCTTCTCCATGGAATCGTCGGATTCCATCTTCAGCACCGCCAACTTGAACCCCGACCCGCCGCCCCACAATCCCAAATTCACACCGGGCGACTCCTTCTCCTCATCCTTGTGCCGCCGCGAACCCGGATAGAGTGGCAGTCCCACGTCTTTTTCTTCGGCGTCGCCCGCCATGGTGATCCCCGCGCCTTTTTCCTGCTGCCCGTGCGCAGCGCTTGCCAACAAGCCGCACCCTGCTGCCACTCCTGCGCACAGCGCTAGCAATGCGCCTAGCCGAAACCACCCCCGGCACTTTTTCGGATCGTTCATGCGGTCCCCCCTTCACATCATGCACAGGAATACGCACAATTTCGTAGCAGAGTTCCGGTTGAATTGCAAAGAACAAGCGAAGAAACGTCGCAGATCAGGCGAAACCCCGCCCTAACACCCGTGACGCCCATCACTGTTCCCAATTATTTCTAGTTGCATCGTTCCTATACGGGCATCGACCAAGTAGTATATGTACCTGGCTCGATAACTCTTCAGGAGAAAGACATGACAAAGATCGTACGGCCCGCGCTCTGGAAACGCGCTACCATCGACTCGGCTCTTTCCATTTTCCGGTTGATTCGTTTGACCAACGCCTCCGGCACCGTCGAGTTGCGCTCTCCAGCTAAGCAGTGTCCCGAATGTCACAAGCGGGCCGAAGTGTTGGTGCTGCCCACCCGTCTCTGCGGTGATTGCTGGTCCAGGAAGATTATCGCCTCCTGGCGTGTCCCGTCTATGCGTCTGGCTGCCTGCGCGGTCGACCACTGCGTGCCTCTTTCTCGTACGCCGCGTAACCAGTAATCTCTAATCCTAGCTTCATCATTCTGAGCGTACTTCGCGCCCTCCCTTGTGCCTCGCGGCACCAGGCTACCGGCATTTCCGCGCCTTCGTGATGACGCGGCTTCCTGTTTTCGCGTTTTTTGCGAAAAGACCTCCACCTCTTTCTGCACCTTTTGCGGAAGGATTCTTTGCGTTCGCGCCTTGCGCCGATGCGCCGCCTTACCGTTGTACAATCCCAGGCAGCATTCTTTAGCAAACACGTATCTCACTAGCTACGAGGACGCCGTGTCCCGCCGCACTCCCCAACCTAACCTCGCCGTCCTGCGCCTGTGCCTTTTCGTCCTCACGCTCCTCGCCAGCCAGTACGCTCCAGCCCCAGCCGTGGCCCAAGGTGCGGCTCCTCAGGAGCCATTGCTTACCATCATCCGCGGCCGTGTCCTCAACAAAGTCACCAATGCCCCGGTCGTGCGCGCCCTCGTCTCTGCCGAAGACTACGCCATGTTCACCGGCGACCAGGGCCAATTCGAATTCCAGATTCCAGTGAAAGACGCCCCGCTTGGCGCTGTCCACATGGAGCGCCTCATCTCCGCCAAGAAACCCGGCTTCCTCGACGGCAACCACATCGTCGCCTTTGACTTTGCCCAAGGCGCCACGCAAAGCCAGCAGCGCGACGTCACTATTTACCTGATCCCCGAAGCTCTCATCGTCGGCCATGTCGACATCCCCGGCACGCAAGGCGAAGTTCGCATCCAGTGCCACCTTTACCGTCGCTCCATCTCCGATGGTCGCGAGTCTTGGTCCCTCTCCGGTGGCTCCACTACTTGGGCCGATGGCGAATTTCGCTTCAGTAGCTTACGCGCTGGCGTCTACAAGCTCATCACCATCGAACAAATGGATCGTGATTTCATGGTTCCCACGCCCGGCGCCCAACTGTTTGGCTATCCTCCCATCTACTACCCGAACACCACCGATTTTTCCGCCGCCACTCCCATCGTCGTCCAAGCTGGCGAAACCGCCGACCTGAACCTCGCCGTTTCGCGCCGCCCTTACTATCCCGTTCGCATTGCCATCTCCAATCCGCCGGCCAGTGTTCCCGTCAATGTGGCCGTCTATCCCATGGGCCACCACAGTCCCGGTTGGTCCTTGGGCTACAGTTTCGCCGAGCACACTATCGCAGGACTGCTTCCCGACGGCAATTACACTGTCGAAGCCGGCGCTGTCGATCGCCCAGATCCCAGCGGCCCTCACAATCCGCTGGCTGTCGGCATCCTCAATTTCTCCGTCAAAGGTCGGCCTCCCGAAGGATTAACTCTCACCCTGGCTCCCGTCGCTCCCATTCCCGTGAATGTGCACGACGAATCTCAATCCCAATCGCAGCAACTTCTCACCATGACGCGAAGAAGCACAGACGGCCAGGTCGAACAGCTTCCCGCTCCCCGCGCTCAGGTCACCCTCACTTCCTTGGACCCGCTCGCCTCCGAGCGCTCTGGATTCACTCGGCTCGCACCGGGCTCCGATGGCCACTCTCTGTTGATCGACAACGTTTTCCCCGGACGCTATCGCGTCCGTGTGGGCAATGTGGGTCCAACAGGCTACGCCGCGTCTGTCGAATCCGGCGGTGTCGATCTACTCACTCAACCTCTCGTTGTCGGCTGGGGCGGTGCCGCTTCTCCCATCGAAATCACTATGCGCGACGACGGCGCCACCATCACCGGCTCTGTCGACGATCCTTCCACCGAATCTACCAATTCGCAGCAGTTGCAGGCCAGCCGCGGTGACCGTGTCTACCTCATAGCTCTCGGGGCCAATGTTGGCGGCCAAACCTGGCAGAGTGGCGCCTGGGAGTCCAAGTTCCGCTTCGAACAAGTCCCTCCCGGCGATTACTTGCTCTTGGCTTTTTCTCATCCGCCCGCTGAGCTCCCCGGTGAACCCGAGCAGTTAGAGTCGCTGAAGAGCAAGGGCAAGGTCATCCACGCCGACGCCGGACAAACCATCAACGTGCGTGTGCCCGTCATTCCACCAGACCAGCAGGATCAGCAATGACCCGCCTCCTGGCCCATGCTTTGCTTTTCGTCTGCGCTGCATCTCTGATCTTCGTCGCCGCGCTCCGCGCTCAGCCCTCGCAGCCACCCAATTCCGCCTCGGCGCAGACTGACACCGGCCAGCAGCAATTCAAGATTGCCGGCACCGTCGTCAACGCCATCACCGGCGCGCCCTTGCCCCGCGCTCAAGTCTCACTCGCGGACACCCTCACGCGTAACCGCCTCACCGCCGTGCTCTCTGATGAAAATGGACACTTCGAATTTGCTGGCCTGCCTCCCGGAAAGTACTCGCTTCAAGGCTCCAAAAACGGCTACATCACCGCCGCTTACGATCAGCATCAGCAATTCTCCACCGCCATCGTCACCGGCCCGCAATTCGGAACCACCCAACTCGTGCTCCGCCTCATGCCCCTGGCCATGATTAGCGGACACGTTTTCGACGAATCCGGCGAACCGGTTCGCAACGCGCGTATCCATTTGTTCCTCGAAGACCACAGTGCCGGCATCGGCCGCACTACTGGCGCTGGCGGAGCCAACACCGACGACCGCGGCTACTTCGATATTGCCGCCCTCCGGCTAGGCACTTATTTCGTCGCTGTCGATGCTTATCCTTGGTACGCCACGCATCCCAATCTCCGAACATTCGATGCCGGTGGCACCCCACCTACTAACTCGGCCCTGGACGTGGCTTATCCCACCACCTTCTTCGGCGGCGCTACCGATTCCGACGCCGCCACTCCCATCGAATTAAAAGGCGGAGAGCGTCGGGATATCGACGTGCGTCTGACTCCCGTCCCCGCTCTCTATTTGGTCTACCACCTTCCTCAAGACCGAGCACCCCAACCCGGACGTGCAGGCCCTCTGCCCATGCCCATTCTCCGCAAACGCGTCTTCGACTCCGTGGACTTCGTTTCCGCTGGCGCCATGCAACAAAGCTCCGATTCCAACGGCGCCACCGTGGAACTCTCCGGCGTGCCTGCCGGTCACTACGAAATGTTTTTCCCCGGTTCCAATCCTGGCCGGCCGCCACTAATCAGTGAAATTGACCTCGAGCATAATGGTCAGGACCTGAGCAGCACCGAATCCGTGCCGCTTGCCAGCTTGAAGCTCACCCTGAAGATGCTCGCCGATGAGCCCCTGCCTCGACAGTATTCCGTCAGGTTGCGCGACTCCGCGCAGAAAAATGTGGCCTACCAACCCGGCTCGCCCACCGGCGAAGTCTCTTTTGAAGGCCTGCGCCCGGGGAAATATTCGATTCTCGTTCTCGGCCCCGAACGCCAGTACGCCGTTGTTCGCACCATTTCTCCTTCCGGCGAAGCGGTTTCCGGCCACGACGTGAATCTCACAACCGGAGTCGCCATGCAATTCACCGCCGAACTCGTCTCCAGCCAGGCGAGGGTCGAAGGAGTGGTCGAGAAAAACGGCAAGCCTGCCGCTGGAATCATGGTCGTCTTGGTTCCCAAGGACCCAGAATCCCATCTCGAGTGGTTTCGTCGCGACCAGACCGATTTCGACGGCACCTTTCTATTGCTCGGCGTCATCTCCGGAACCTACACCATCGTCGCCATCGACGATGCCTGGGATTTGCCCTGGATGCAGCTCGGCGTCCTCGCCCGCTATATCGCCCACGGCCAAACCGTCACCGTTACGGAGCAAAATCACGGTATCCTCCACCTCCCCAATCCCGTCCCCGTCCAGCCCCACTAACTTCTCCGGGTTTGTCATTCTCCACTCGCCCGCCACGGTCTCTTTCCTCTTTCCTTCCCGCTTTTTTTGCGAGACACTCCTCCTCCATTACCGGTACAGGCATCTCCATGCGGGAGGCAACATGTCCGACCCTTACGCCAACCTTGCCATCCAATGGTTCGACGAAGTCTGGAATCACAAAAACCCCGACACCATTCGCGAATTGCTTTCCCCCGATTGTGTCTCCCACGGCTCCAGCGAAACCGGTGACGACCTGCACGGCCCGGAAGGATTCCTCCAGCTCCACGCTCGCCTGCTCAACGCCTTTCCCGATCTGCATATGCGCATCGATGATGCCTTCAGCTCCGGTGACAAAGTTGTCGTGCGCTGGACCGCCACCATGCACCATCTCGGCGACGGCTTGGGCATGGCACCTACCGGCGCTGAAATCACCGTCCGCGGCATGGGCATCGCCCGCATTGCCAACGGCCAGTTCGTCGAAATCTGGGATAGTTGGGACAAGTTGGCCATGTTCCAGGCCATTCACGCCGCCGCCTGAGTCCCCCGGCTGCGTCGCTCACCGCTCCAAGGTTACTTCCCTCATTCGCCGTACCAACCACTTGCCCTAGTACCCCCGAGGGGTTGCCCCTGGTACTCCGCTGCTATTTTCATCACCGCCGGTCCCCGGTAACCTGTGCATATGTGGGACTGGTATCCCTTAGTCGCTGTTGCCGCCCTCTGGCTGCGCGTCGGATGGCACGCCGCGCTTCGCCTTTTGGCCGTTCCCGGCGAGCGCCTTGGCCCAGCTCTACGCTGATTGACGGAGGATTCCCCCAAATGGGCTTACTGCATTTTCGCCGCGTCGAGCGCCGCCGCACTGCCCGCGCCACCATGTGCATGAACGTCCTCGTCTACGGCCAAAATGCCGCCGGCGAGAAGTTTCGCTACTGGACCCGCACGCTGAGTGTCAGTGCCCACGGCGGCGTCCTCAGCGAAGCCGCCTTGGACATCGGCCAATCTTTCCACCTGGTCAACGAATACAACGGCAAGAAAGCCAGCGCCCGCATTGTCGCCGTGCGCAGCACCAAAGATGGCCCGGTCCAAGCCTCCTTCGAATTTGCCGAGGGTGGCGACCATTTCTGGAGCATGTGTTTCCCGGCCGCCGGCGCCAAGCCTCTACGCCGCTTCGTGGCCCGCGTCGTCGACAGGAACTAACTCCTCCGCGGCCTTTTGGAGTGCGGCGGCTTCCGCCGCTGGTGCAGCTCTACCATTCCCACACTGTCTTCAACCTCTGCATCCTCCTTAAACCATAAATAACCACGTTATTCCAAGCGTAGCGAGGAATCTCTCCGCCTCTTTCCGTCTTCTTTTGCAGTTCGCGCTTTCTAACGCCACGACAATAACATCGCCTTCCTGAAGGCTCGCCACCGCCTTATACCCTTGCGCCTCTTATCCCGCGCGGATTAGTCTCTTTCTCATGCGAACATTCCCAACCTTACTCGCCTTTGCGCTTTTGTGTGTCCACTCTAACCTTCTCGCGCGCCCCTCCGACTCCGCCCCTCAGCCTTGGAATGCCGAATGGATCACCGCACCCGGCGTCCCTGCGCGCGACCAAGTCATCTTGCACTTCCGAAAGGTCATTGACCTACCCCAGCGCGTCCCCCATTTCGTCGTGTATCTTAGTGCCGACAACCAGTTCCTCTTCTTTGTCAACGGCAAACGCGTCTCCACCGGACCCAATCGCAGCGACCTGGCCCACTGGCGCTACGAAACCGCCGACTTGGCCCCCTTTCTCCATCCCGGCAAAAACGTGCTCGCTGCCACGGTCTGGAATTTCGGCGTGCACGCCCCTGTCGCGCAGATGACCGACCGCATCGCCTTCTTCGTCCATGGCGCTACCGAAGCCGAACGCCTCGCCGACACCAATTCCACCTGGCAGGTTGAGCCAGAGAAGGGAATTGCCGCTTTACCCGCCGATCTGGCCGATTATTTTGCGGCCGGTCCCGGCGAGCGTTTCGACGCCAAAAAATTTGATTGGAGTTGGAACACCGAGTCCGTTGCTCCCCACAGCAGTTGGACCAAAGCTGTCACCCTCGGTCGTGCTGCTTTGCGCGGCGAAACGGATGCGCCCAATAACTGGCAGTTGGTCCCCGATCCTCTTCCCAACATGCAAATGGCCCTGGTTTCTTCCGGCAGAGTCGTCCGCGCCACCGGCATTCCCGCCCCCGCCGCTTTCCCTGAAAAAAGTTTCGTCGTTCCGCCGCACACCAAAGCCGCCATCCTGCTCGACCGCTCCGAATTGGTCACCGCGTATCCGGCACTCTCCGTCAGCAATGGCGCCGGCAGCACCATTCGTCTCACTTACTCCGAAGCCTTGTACGACGACAAGGGGCAAAAGGGCAATCGCAACGAAATCACCGGCGGGCACATTCAAGGCCTCTCCGACCAGTTTCTGCCCAATGGCTCCGCCGCTATCGAATGGATGCCGCTCGGTTGGCGCGCTTGGCGCTATCTCCAACTGGATGTGGCCACCGCCGATCAACCGCTCACCATTCTTTCCTTGCACACCTGGTTCACCGCTTTTCCTTTTCAAGAACAGGCCCGCTTTCAGTCCGACGACGCTACTCTCCAGCCCATTTGGGACATCGGCTGGCGCACCGCTCGTCTCGATGCTCACGACACTTACATGGACACGCCCTATTGGGAACGTCTCCAGTACGTTGGCGACACCCGCATTCAGGCGCTCATTTCCTACACCGTCGCCGGTGATGATCGTCTCGCTCGCCAGGCCATCGATGCCTTCAACAATTCTCGCGTCCCCGATGGCCTCACGCAGAGCCGTTATCCTTCGTCCCTGGTCCAGATGATTCCCACCTTCTCTCTCTTATGGGTGGGCATGGTTCACGATTTTTGGATGTATCGCAACGATCCTGATTTCGTGCGCGCGCAATTGCCCGGCACCCGCGCGGTGCTCGGCTGGTTCCTTCGTCAGCAGCGCTCCGACGGCCTGCTTGCTCGCATCGCCTGGTGGCCCTTTGTCGATTGGGGCAAGGATTTTCAGGACGGTGAGCCGCCGCAGGATTCCGACGGTGGCTCCTCAGTCATCACCTTGCAGTTCGTCGAAGCTCTACGCTATGCCGCCGAACTCGAAAATGCTTACGGTGACGCGCATCTGGCCGAGAGCTATCGCGCCGCCGCCGGTCGGGCCGCCTCGGCCATCATGAAGCTCTGTTGGAACCCGCAATACTCTTTGCTCGCCGACACTCCCGCGCAAAACCATTTCAGCCAGCACGCCAATATTTTGGGAGTTTGGCTCGACGTTATTCCTGCCGATCGCCAAAAACAGGTGCTAACCAATATCTTGTCCACCAGCGAAAAAACCTACCAGTCCAACGGCTCTGTTCCGCCCATGACCGCTGCCACCTACTATTTCCGCTTTTATCTCGCTCGCGCCCTCGACCACGCCGGTATGGGCGACTCTTACTTGCAGCTACTCGCTCCCTGGCACAACATGGTTGCCCTCGGCCTGTCCACCTGGGCCGAATCTCCCGAGCCCACTCGTTCCGATTCCCACGCCTGGAGCGCCCATCCCAATTTCGATCTGCTGACCATCGTTGCTGGCGTGCGCCCCGCCACTCCCGGTTTCCAATCCCTGCGTCTCGAGCCGCATCTCGGCCAGTTGCATCACGCCGACGCGCGCGTCCCTGTTCCTCAAGGTATGCTCGAAGTGAAATATGCCGTCGAAGGTGAAGCCCTTACCGCCGACGTCGATCTGCCCAGCGGCCTCTCCGGCACCATCTCCTGGCATGGCCAGGAGTTTCCCCTTCATCCCGGCGCCCAGCACATCCAATTCCCGGCCCAACCCCACTAACCCAAGAGTCCCGCACGCCGTCCGCAAATGCTGTTTTTTGCTTGTGTAGTGGCTGACCTTCAGTGTCGGGGTTTTGGGCCCTTGGCCTTGACCTATTTTCTCTTTCGCCTTAGTACCGGTCCTTCCACTCCGTGCTCTCTCCGCGTATACTTCCCGCTCGTTCGCGCGACGGGTTGTCCCCATGATCGCTCAGTACGTGCACACGCTCCTGTTCCATTGCCCGAATTGCGGTCAACCGATGGCCGTCTCGCATGTCAGCGACGAAAAAAATCTGGAAACGGTCGACGCCCAATCTTTCCGGGTCGGTTGTCGTTCCTGCCACCAGTCTTTCGTTCTTCCCGCCCTCAGAGCTAAATCCCACTCCGTTCGCGAGTGGTCCCTCGGCGCCGGTGCCTGATCTGCTCGCTTCGCCATTCGAGAAGAGAAGAGCAGTGCGCCTCAGCCTTCACCGCACGTGAAGCCGCGTCCGGCCCCAGCTCTGTCGCGTCTCCGCTAACTTTACTCGTCCCGCAGTGCCGTCAGGGGATCGACCTCTGTCGCCCTCCGCGCCGGAACATAACACGCCAACAACGCCGAGATCATCAGGATCGCGGCCACCGCACTGAACGCCCCGTAATCCATCACCCCGATCCCAAACAGCAGGCTCTTCATCACCCGCCCCACTGTCCATGCCCCGGCCAACCCAATGGCCACGCCGATCACTCCAAGAACCATTCCTTCCCTCAAGATCATCCCCAGCACTTGATCCGAACCCGCTCCCAGCGCCATCCGCAGCCCGATCTCGTGGGTGCGCTGCGCCACCGCAAACGACATGACTCCATAGATCCCAAACGCCGCCAGGATCAGCGCTATCCCCGCGAAGATCCCGAACAACGCCGCGCTAAAGCGATCGCCTCCCATCGATTCGTCCACGATCTGATCCATAGTTTTCACATCCGCCATCGGCAGGTCCGGATCCAATGAGGTAACCACCGCACCAATGCTTTTCGTCATGCTGGCCGGATCCCCGTGCGTGCGCACCGCCATGCTCACTTGCGGCCACGGACTTTGCGCAAACGGAACCAAAATTTCCGACCGCTCGCCATCCTTGGGGTCCGGACTGCGCACATTTTGGTACACCCCTACAATCTGCCACGCGATTGCTGGGCCAAGGTTCGTCACGCCTGGGATCAACTGTTCCACCGAAATACGCTGCTTCAGCGGATCCACATTCGGGAAGTATCTGCGCACCAACTCCGCATTCACGATGGCCACGGGCATGCCTCCGGCGGTGTCCGCCTCCGTGAACGCGCGGCCGCGCACCATGTGAATCCCGAATGTTGAGAAATAGCCCGGTGAAACCATATTGAACCGTGACCCCGGACGCTGCGACCGGTCCGCCACCTCTTTTCCAACAATGTCGAAGGGCATCCCGAAATTCGCGCCATACACCGGCATTCCCGTAGACACCGATGAGCTGGCTACACCCGGCAGTGCGTTCACCCCCTCCTGCAACTGCCGGTAGAACGCCAGGATTTGCTCCGGCTCAGGCCTCCGCTCCGTGGGCAGGGGCAGGGAAAAGGTCAGTATGTGGTCGGTGCGGAAGCCCGCGTCCATATGCGTCAGATTCCAGAAGCTATGAATCGCCAAGCCAGCCGCGGCCAGCAGCGTCAGCGCCAGCGCAAACTCGCCAACCACCAGAACATGCCGCACCCGGTGCCGCCCTTTACCCTCTCCGCTGCCGCGCGCACCTTCCTTCAGCGCGTCGCTCAGGTTGAGCCCCATCGCCTGGAATGCCGGAGCGCACCCGAACAGGATGCCGGAGAGCATCGTTGCCGCCAGCGTAAACAGCAGCACCGGCACACTCAACCGCACGTCCGCCTCCGACGGCAGCGTAAACGGCGGCATCAGCGCCAGTATGAACTTCAGGAAGGCCCACGCTAACGCCACCCCCAACGCGCCTCCGATCCCGGCAAGGGTCACGCTCTCCGTCAGGAATTGCGCAAACAACTGGCCCCGCGTGGCGCCCATCGCCCCGCGCACCGCCACCTCTTTTCGTCGCGTGGTCCCTCGCGCCAACAGCAGATTGGCCACATTGGCGCAAGCAATCAGCAGAACGAATCCCACCGCGCCCAGCAACATCCACAGTGCGCGTATCGTATCGTGGTCCAGGAAGTCATTTTGCAGCGGCTCCACCGTGGCGCTCCAGCCCTGATTCGATTTGGGGTACACCTCCGCGATGTGCTTGGTCACCGCCTCCATGTCGGCATTGGCTTGCGCCACCGTTACTCCCGGTTTCAGCCGCGCCATGATCAATAGCCAGTGGAATTCGTGATTGATCTGTTCCGGCTTGAACGCGATGGGAACGTACAACTCGCTTTGCACTCGATCCGTGGCGCCGGGAGCCAGCACCCCAACTACCGTGTAGGGCTCACCATCCAGCCGCACCTGCTGGCCCACGATTTCGCGGTCCCCGCCAAATCGGTTCTTCCACAGCTTGTACGTCAAAATCACTTCGTGGTCTTTCCCCGCCTCTCCCTCTTCAGCCAGGAAATCGCGCCCAAGAAGCAGCGGCTGCCCTAAAACCTCCAGGAAGCCCGGGGTGCACGGCTCGGCTTGCACCTGCTCCGGATGGCTGGAGGTCGACAGGCTCATCTGCTGCCCGCGCCACGCCGCGATCGATTCGAATACGTGATTCTGGTGCTTCCAGTCCAGATAGTCCCCGGCGGACACCCCGTTCCGGTTCCCGTTCACCTTGGACCACACCATCCCAATGCGGTCCGGCTGGTTATACGGCAGGGGGGCCAGCAGTGTGGCATACACCACGCTGAAGATCGCCGTGTTCGCGCCGATGCCTAAGGCCAGCGCCACCGCCGCCACCGTCGTGAAGCCGGGGTTCTTCCACAGCAGCCGAAGCCCGAATTGCAGATGACGCCACAGGTCGCGCACAGCTTCCTCCTTGCGGAGAGCCACTGCTGTAATAGACGATCCTGGACCCCATTTAGTTCGGTATCGGCCTGCCGCTTTGTACCGGCACCCCTAATGCTGGCTCGACGCTACCCCACTGCCGGGTCGGTATTGCCTATCCCTTAACCACCCGGCGTCTGGAACTTACGCAACAAGCTATCTCGACGCGAAGTCAGGGCAACCAGCAGTGGTCGTTTGGTCCAGGTTACGAGGTGAACGCGATGGACGCCCCAAAGTTCGATATTTTCTCCGGCCGCGATTACCGCGATGCTGTGTGGATCGAAGCGGTCGATGGTTTGGGCGCCGCGAATGATCGCATGAAGCAACTGGCCGCGCAAAGACCGGGAGCTTATTTTGTGTTTAGCACCGCGCAAGGCATGGCGGTCGCCAGACTGGACACAAACGAGCCGGACGGTTCCGCAACTAACGAGGCCGTCGGCTGAGGCCCGTGGAGTCGCTGCGAGAGACATGACCCACGCCACTGCACTGCTTATTCTTGGAATGCCTCTGACCTGTGCGACGATTTGCTCGACGAACTCTTCAGCATCAGGCATTCCAGCGCGCCGCAATTCCTAACATAAACGCCATCGATAATCCCGCTGCTGGTGTTCGTTTTTTCACACCCGGTGTTCTTTTCTTTCACGTTGCCGGCGCGATCTGCAATCACTTTGCCTGGATGTTCCCGCTGGCCGCCAACTGGTCCACCCACCGCTGCGCCGTAACTGTTTCCGGCCGGTCGGGGTGATCCCTCAGGAATTGCCGCAGCACCTCCGCCGCATCTTCATACCGCCCCACTGCGGTCAACGACTGGGCCACCAGCAGCGCAATCTCCGGAGCCTTCCCATTCGATTTCTCCAGCGAATCCTTTGACGCTTTCACCGCCTCGTCATAGCGCTCCAGCCGGTAATACGATTTCGCCAGCGCATACTGTGTTTCCCACGTACCAGTGGGATCCAATTGCAGAGATTTCGTCAGCGGTCCGATCGCGGCCTCGTAATTTCCTTCGTTGCAAAAGGTCATCCCCAGCGCCGCTAACGTCCGCGCGGAGGTTGGCTCCAGTTGCGCGGCCTTCTCCAGCACCGCTTGCGCTTGCTTCCAGCTCTGCTGTTTCAGCTTCACCAACCCTTCAATGTACAGCACGTCGGGATTTCCGGGTGCCAGCCGCATCGCTTCGCCCACGTACTTGTCCGCCTCGCCCAGTTTGTTTTCCTTCAAAGCCCGCAGCCCTTTATCGAGCGCCTGCTTCGCCTTGGGCGCAAGCACCGGACGGCCAGGAACACCCGTCGTACTCCCCGCAGGGGCGGGTGCCCGCAGGTACACATCCACTTGTGTTCTCCCGGTAATGTCTACGGTTATGTCCTTGCGCGCCTCGTCATAACCCGCTGCCGACACCACCACCGTGAAATCCCCGAAGTGCGTCACCACAAACTCCGCCACTCCCCGACTCGTTTCGTGTTCTCCGCTCGGACTGATTCCCCGAAATAATTTCACAATCGCCGGCGACGAGACCGGCTGGCCGGAAGGGTCATGCACCACCACCGTGATCACCGAGCCATGGCCCAGGTACTCCTTCTCCTGGCTCCCAACGTCCTGGCCCACCGCCCAACCGGCAAACAGCAGCGGTGCCAACAGCAGGAAGCACGGCCTGTAAATCCCGTAAACGTGCCTCTTCTTCCGTGCTCCACCGGCACCCGGATCGCTTCCGTCAGTGTTACCCATGACCACCCTCGCCGAATGGCCACGAGCCTAATCCCCAGCATTGACAGCGTCAAGGCCAACCTCGCCCTCCCGCAAACGACAGCCGCATCTCAATTTCAACTCGCCCAAATCTAAACGAGCATTCGTCGTTCCTGACTGCCATCGCAACTTCTCCACTCCAGTCCGTCCCTTTACCGCACACCTCGGGCTATAATCACCGCACATGCCTCTAAACCCCGGCACAAGGCTCGGCCCCTACGAGATCGCCGCACCGCTGGGTGCTGGTGGAATGGGTGAAGTTTATCGGGCCCGGGATACTCGGCTTGAACGCACCGTTGCCATCAAGGTGATTCCTCCCGAATTCGCTTCGGATGCCTTACGAAAAGAACGTTTTGAGCGCGAAGCGAGAGCCATCTCCAGTCTCAATCATCCGCACATTTGCGTGCTCTACGACGTGGGCAGCCAGGACGCTTTGAGCTATCTGGTGATGGAGTGTTTGGAGGGCGAGACCCTGGCGAAGCGGTTGGAAAAAGGCCCGTTGCCCGTCGACCAAGTCCTCAAGTATGGAATGCAAATCTGTGATGCCCTTGATAGTGCTCACCGCCGCGGTGTCGTCCATCGCGACCTCAAGCCCGGCAACATCATGCTCACGCCAACAGGCCTGAAGCTTTTGGATTTCGGCCTCGCCAAGTCCATCTCCTCCGCCCCGTTCGCCACCACGCTCACCCAATCCACTCCCATGACCGCACACGGCGCTATTGTTGGCACATTTCCTTACATGTCGCCAGAGCAGCTGGAAGGAAAAGAACTCGACGCCCGCAGCGATATTTTTTCATTAGGCGCCGTGCTCTACGAAATGTTAACCGCCGCGCCCGCTTTCCCCGGCAAGAGCCAGATCAGCGTCGCCTCGGCAATCCTCGAGAGGGAACCCACCCCCATCACCTCACTGAAGCCGCTGACCCCTCCGGCACTCGATCATGCCATCACTTTATGCCTCGCCAAAGATCCGGAACAACGCTGGCAGACCGTGCGGGACTTGGGCCTCCAGCTCAAGTGGATCGCTGAAACTCCTTCACTGCCCTCCACCACTCCTCGCACGCTTTCTCGCGCTAAGTTCCGCGAACGCTTGGCTTGGGCCGTCGCGGCAGTCTTTGCGATCGCGTGTTTCGCTATGGTCATGGGCTGGACCAAACGCACCATCCCACCCGCGCAGGTGTTGCGCTCCTCACTGCTGCCGCCGGCCGGCTCATCCTTTTTGCCATACAACTTCGCCATTGCTCCAGACGCCAGCCGCGTCGCCTTCGTCGCCCTCGGCCCCGATGGCCAGACCAGCCTGTGGGTTCGCGGGCTCTCGGCGCCCAATGCTCAGCAACTCACCGACACCCAGGGCGCCACTCTTCCGTTCTGGTCGCCCGACAGCCTCCACCTTGGTTTCTTCGCGCAGGGACGGCTCAAGACCGTCGATCTACTTAATTCTTCGGTCCAAAGCCTCTGCGACGTCTCGCCTGGTTTCGGAGGCACTTGGAATCAGGACGGCATCATCGTCTTCGCTCCTGGCATTACCGGTCCTCTCTACCGCATCCCCGCCTCGGGCGGCACCCCCGAGATGTTCACCAAAGTTCCTCCGGACAGCAGTGAATCTCATCATTTCCCCTGGTTTCTGCCCGATGGCAAACATGTTCTGTACTTCACCAACTGGAGCGACAGCCACGCCACTCGGAGCAACGGCCTTTATGTCGCTTCCCTTGACGGAGACACCCCCAAACTCGTTTCTTCCGAGGTGCAGGGCAATGCCCTCTTCGCTTCAGGGAATCTGCTCTATGTGCGCGAGGGCACTATCGTAGCCCAGCCCTTCGATACCCGCTCGCTCCAAACCACCGGACCGCCGCTCCCGCTTACCCAACAAGAAGTCGACAAATTCTTCGACTTCTGGCAATCCGGTTTTTCCGCTTCCCAGGACGGTAAAATACTTTTCCAATCCGCGGGCGACGCTTCCACTCGCCTGGTGTGGTATGACCCCGCCGGAAAGGAACTCGGTCAGTTTCCCGAAACCGGCTACCAGGGCCCCCAGTTTTCCCCTGATGGGCGCTCCTTGGCCGTCTATTCCGATGACCAGCACAACGGCAAGCACTTTATCCGTGTCTACGACCTGCAGCGCGGAGTCAGCGTGCGCCTTACCCAGGGCGGCAATGAGACCCTTCCTGTGTGGTCCCGCGACAGCAAATCCATGGCTTATCGCGATGCCTCCTTGAGCATCGCGGAAGTGCCTGTGGATTCCTCCAGCCCACCGCGTCTCGTTGTTAAGGGCACAGACGTGATTCCCTGCGATTGGTCCGCGGATGGCCAGTTGCTCTACATGAGTGTTGGTGCCGGTCCGTTTCCCAGTCTTTTCGTCTACTCACCTCAGGACCAGAAAACCACGCTAGTCGCCAAACTCGGCGCGGAGCCGCAATTCTCTCCCGACGGCAAGTGGATTGCCTACATTGAGGCACCCAGCCGCCAGATTGTTGTTCAGCCATTTCCCGGGCCTGGCGGTCACATCCCGATCTCCAACGCCAACGGATCTGCCGAGCCACGTTGGAGTCCTGACGGCAAAAAGATTTTCTTTATTCAGCCGGACCGAAAGCTCATGGTCGTTGCTTTTGACCCCACCAACCATTCCGCCAGCCCGCCACAACTGTTCGCCAAGACCCGCATCGTGGTGACCATGTTCGGGTGGTTTCAATATGCGGTCGCGCCCGATGGCAGGCTGCTGGTGAATTCACTCCCGGCCGACAACTCATCCCCGCTTACTCTGCTTACCAATTGGCCCGCGGAGTTAGCCCGATGATCTCATCTCCACAAGTCCAATTACTTGATGAATTGTTCTGGTGGCGGGAGGCCTCGGTCGCCAGCCGATGCTGGCTGATTCTCCGGCAGAAATGACTCTCTTGCTGGCCGGCTAGTCGCGTTACCGAAATAGATGAAACACTTTTTCGCGACGCCGTCATACTGCGCGAAACCAAGCATCTCCCCACAAAGGGTGCGGCTAACCGCTTCCTGCGGCCGGCTGCTAAACCGCACTGGTTCGCTCGTCCAGATGCGCAAGGACCTTCGGCCACGCTTCCTGATGCCGATTCTTCGACTCTTCATCGGGGAAACCAGTATGCTTCAGACGCAGCAATGTCCCGCCATCCGTCGGCACAAGATCAACTGTTAGCACCGTCTCCGCACCTTTGGTCGCGGCGGTCACCCAACTCAGCTCGATGTGACGATTGCGATCCAATCGCAAGAAACGCCCATAGTGGGGATGCCGCGCTCCTTGGAAGTGCGTCTCGAAAAAGAATACGCTGTCGACCTCGCCCTTCATCAACACCGTTCCCGGCGTGGCAAACCATTGGTCGAACTGTTCGGTCCACGCACGGAACAGCGCCTCCGCTGACGCTCGCATGGTGCGCTCCGCGGTTAGGCCAAACGGCCTTCCGGAAACGTCTGGATAAACGATGCTCATCGGTACGCGATTCTATCAGAGCAAAAGCCTGTCGCCACCACCCTCCGCGCCTGGCTCCTGGCTAGCCAACCCCTGCCCATGACTCCTGGTCACAAACAACAACACCCCCGCGAGTATCACCAACACGATGACAATAAGCAGCACCCACCGGGTAGCAGCTATGAATCTATGTCCGCAATAGGGGCATACTCTCACCTGCAGACCAACATTTTCTTGGCACGCGGGGCACGTCTTCATCGCCTGCAATTTATGCTTCGCGTTTCCTGGGTGTCAACGCCAAATGCCCTTCGTTGACTTGCTGCAGTGCGCAACTTAAGATTTCGCGCTATGACGGGGACGGACACTCTCATCGGGCAGACCATTTCCCACTACCGCATTGTTGAAAAGTTGGGCGGTGGCGGCATGGGCATCGTTTACAAAGCCGAAGATACGGAGCTGGGCCGCTTCGTGGCCCTGAAATTTCTTCCTGACGATCTGGCCCGAGACCCGCAAGCCCTGGAACGCTTCCGCCGCGAGGCTCGCGCCGCTTCGGCCTTGAACCACCCCAACATTTGCACCATCTACGAAATTGGCGAGCTGGGCGGCCGGCGCTTCATCGCCATGGAGTACCTGGAAGGCCAGACTCTGCGCCACGCCATTTCCAGGGAACCGATTCCCTTGGATACCACCGTCACAGTAGCCATCGAACTTGCCGACGCACTGGATGCCGCCCACTCCAAGGGAATCATTCACCGCGACATTAAGCCCGCCAACATTTTCCTGAATCAACGAGGGCACGCCAAGATACTCGACTTCGGTCTGGCAAAAGTGAGCCCGTCGAACGAGATTGCACCCGACGGCCAAACTTTACTTACTAAAGATGTGGATCCCGACCATTTAACCAGTCCCGGCGCCATGCTGGGCACCGTTGCTTATATGTCCCCGGAGCAAGTCAGGGCCAAACCACTGGACAGTCGGACCGATCTGTTTTCCTTTGGTTCTGTCCTGTATGAAATGGCCACCGGCGCGCTCCCGTTCGATGGCACCAGTTCTGGCGACCTCTGCGGCGCCATCCTCCACCAGGAACCAGTGCCGGCGTCGCAACGCAACCCGCAGGTTCCCGCTGCATTAGACCTGGTCATCTGCAAGGCTCTGGAAAAAGACCGCGACCTGCGCTACCAGCACGCCTCGGAGATGCGCGCGGACCTCAAGCGCCTTAAGCGCGATACCGATTCGACACGCATCAGCGCAACGCTGGCGCCTCCGGAACCGGCGACCCCATCCTCCGCAAGCGTTGCGGCAACGCCATCCCCAATCTCTTCGCCCACAGCCGCGGCTCCTACTGGCACCCGCAAACCACGCACTGCTGTGGTCGTTTTCCCCATTCTGGCGATTCTGGCTGTCGCCGCTTTCGCTTATTTCTTGCTTCGCCCTGCCGCTCCTCCCAGGGTTTCCAACTACGTTCAACTCACCCACGACGGCCGGCCCAAGCAACTTCTCGGTACCGATGGTTCTCGCCTCTATCTCTATCTTGGCAACGAAATGTCCCACTCCTTCGCGGAACTCTCTACATCCGGTGGCGAAGCTCGCCCCATTTCCACTCCTTCTCCCAACATGATTCCCGCTGCTCTTTCTCCTGACAGTTCTAACGTGCTTCTCATCGAAGCTTTGGGTGATCCTCCTACCGGGCCGCTCTGGAGTGTGCCTCTGCTGGGCGGTTCTCCCCGGAAACTTGGCGACGCGATCGGCAACGATGCGGGGTGGTCCCCGGACGGCAAGTTGCTCGCCTACGTCCACCGCAACGACATCTTCCTCGCTCACGCCGATGGCTCGGAGTCGCACAAGATCGCAACCATCCCCGACGCCACCGTCCTCTCCAATCTCGTCTGGTCCCCGGACGGCTCCCGTTTTCGTTTCCAACTTTGGAAAGAGAACGGCCATACCATCGAAATCTGGGAAAGCTCCGTTGATGGCAAAAACGTTCACCGCCTTCTCGCTGGCTATCCGTGGCGTTTCGAGCACGTCTTCTGCTGCGGCTGGACGCCCGACGCCAGATTCTTCCTGTTCGGTGCCAAGGGCCAGATCTGGGCGCTGCCCGCCCACGCTCCTTGGCTTCATGCCGACCCCAAACCCGTTGAGCTCACTTCCAGTCCGATGTCCCTGGGTACGCCGGTGGCCTCGCGAGACGGCAAAAAACTCTTCGTCGTCGGCCGCACCTTCCGCGGCGAGCTTGTCCGCTATGACTCGACAGCAGGTCACCTCACTTCCTTCCTCGGCGGAATGTCCGGAGAATTTGTGGACTTTTCGAAGGATGGCCAGTGGGTGGCCTACACTTCTTTTCCCGAGGGCATTTTGTGGCGCTGCAAATCCGATCGCACTGACTGTTTGCAACTCACCTACATGGAAGGTTACTCGGTCAATCCCCGCTGGTCCCCCGACGGCAAGACCATCCTTTTTTTTCAAATGGACGGCTGGCCCAGAATTTATACCGTCCCCGCTGATGGCGGTACTCCCAAGCTTGTTCTTCCCGATGATCCCAATGCTCAGTGGGATCCCAACTGGTCCCCCGATGGCTCCAAGATTGTCTTTGGCGGCACCGCCGCCAACCAAGCCGCCGTCATCCGCATTCTGGACTTGGCCACGCACCAGCTCTCCACGCTGCCGGATTCCCAGGGACTCTATTCGCCACGATGGTCCTCCAATGGCCTTTACATCACCGGCCTCTCCAGTGACGAAACTCGCTTCCTGGTTTTCGATCTACAAACCCAGAAATGGACGCTGCTCGGCACCGGCTTCTACAGTTGGCCGGTGTTCTCCAGGGATGGCAACAGTGTGTACGTGCTTCGCGGCGGCGGCCACAGCGCCGTGGTCAAATTCCGCCTCAGCGATGGCCAGCCCGAAGAAATCGTGGACCTCTCCCATTTCTCCTTCACCGGCCGCTTCAGCGATTCTTCTCTCTCCCTTGCTCCCGATGACTCGCCCCTCCTGTTCCGCGAAGCCGGCACCTCCGACGTTTACTCCCTCGACTGGGAAGCCCCCTGACGCAACCTGTGCCGGTGCGGTCAACTCTCCGTTAGTCGCTGCCTTGCGAACGCAATGCCTCGTCACTACCTCCGCTTCTGCGCCTCCTGACGCTTGACACGCTCTTCGATGCTGGAGTCTAATCGTGCCTACCTTTTCACTCCAGGGCGGCCAGTCACACTTATCGAAATACTCGGCAAAATTTCGCATGCGGCGGTGATCATGCTCCGTGCAACTCTGCTTCTCTTCGCAGCCTCGGCTGTTCTCACCCTCGCTGCATGCCAGTCCTCAAATTCTTCCAAGACCATCGCCGATTCATCCGGCTGGACCATGCATGGCGGGACTTACGACGAGCAGCGCTTCAGTCCTTTGCAACAGATCAACGACCACAACGTGCAGAATCTCGGCCTGGTCTGGAGCCATGAGTTCGGCACCAATCGCGGTCTCGAGGCTACCCCTCTCGTCGTGGACGGCGTGCTTTACACCACCGTTGAGTGGAGCGTCGTCTATGCGCTGGATGCCCGAACCGGCCAGGTTCTGTGGAGCTACGACCCCAAAGTCCCGCGCAGCCGGGCCCGCACCATTTGTTGCGACGTTGTGAATCGCGGCGTCGCCCTCTACCAAGGCAAGGTTTACGTCGGCACCATCGACGGCCGCCTGATCGCTCTGGACGCCAAATCAGGCTCTCCCGTTTGGGACGTTGTCACCGTCGATCAATCCCAATCCTACGCAATCACCGGAGCTCCACGCATCGCCCGCGGCATGGTGCTCATTGGCAACGCCGGCTCTGAATACGGCGTGCGCGGATATATCTCCGCCTATGACGCCGAGACCGGCAAGTTGGTCTGGCGGACCTACGCCGTCCCCGGCGATCCTTCGCATGGCTTCGAATCCAAGGCTCTCGAGAACGCCGCCAAAACATGGCATGGCAAGTGGTGGACTGCGGGCGGAGGCGGCACGCCATGGGACACCATCGTCTACGACCCACAACTCGACCTGGTTTACACCGGCACGGGAAACGGAACTGCCTGGTACCGCGCGCTACGCAGTGAAGGACAAGGCGACAATCTGTATGTCGCATCCATCCTCGCTCTGCGGGCCAGCGATGGTGCCCTCGCTTGGTACTTCCAGGTCACACCGGGGGACAACTGGGACTACGACGCCACCCAACCACTCATGCTTGCTGATCTGAACATCGACGGCCGCACCCGCAAAGTCATCATGCAGGCCTCCAAGAATGGCTTCTTCTATGTTCTCGACCGCGAAACCGGCCAGTTCCTTTCCGCCACCCCGTTTGTCGGCAAAATCACCTGGGCCACCGGAGTCGATCCTCACACCGGACGCCCCATCGAGTCCCCCTCCGCTTACGCCGGATTACATCCAGTTTTCGTCTCGCCTGCTCCCGACGGAGCCCACAACTGGAATCCCATGGCTTTCGACCCGACCCATGGCCTCGTGTATGTGCCCGCAAAAGAGGGAACCACGTTCCTTCACGCTCCCAATCCTGGTTGGAAGTTCAATCCAGCGACCGGAAACGTCGGCCGCGATGCCCGCTACCAGGGCCCTCTTCTGGCGGAACTTGTCAAGGCTCCGCCCCCAGTTGGCAAACTCGTCGCCTGGAATCCAGTCGAAAAGCGCGAGGTTTGGCACGTGGACCATCCCGGCGAGGAGTCTGGAGGAGTGCTTGCCTCTGCCGGCAATCTCGTTTTCCAAGGCCGCTCCGACGGAATGTTCCTGGCCTACCGCTCCTCCGATGGCCACAAACTTTGGCAGTTCGACGCCGGAACCGGCATCATGGCCCCGCCCGTCACCTACATGCTCGATGGCGTGCAGTACATCTCCGTCATGGCGGGCTGGGGTGGAATACCCGGCCTTGTGAATCCCCCGGGATTGGGAGTCACCAAACCGGGGTTCGGCCGCATTCTCACCTTTGCTCTTGGCGGAAACGCCAAGCTGGAAGTTCCTCCATTTGGCCATGTCGGCCCGCCCAAGCCCGCTGTGCACTTGAACGCGTCGCCCGAAACCGTGCACGAGGGCGCGCTACTCTACGGAACTTACTGCTATGCGTGTCACGGTGTGAACGCCGTCGCCGGGTCTCTCCCCGACCTCCGTTATTCCTCCGCCGAGGTCCACAAACAGTTCGCAAGCATCGTCCTCGGCGGCGCTCGCCAGTCCCGTGGTATGCCTTCTTTCAAGGATCTGCTCAACGAAACCCAGGTACACGCAATCGAAGCTTACGTTTTGTTTCGCGCCGAGCAATCTGCTCATCCCGTGGCCAACCCAGCTCCTGCACCTTAGCCCCGCTCAGTTGGAATGCGCTCATCGCGGAACAGCTCGCACTAGCCCACGTCTATCACCACAAGCGTGATGTCGTCCTGCTGCGGCTGCGAAGCGGGCTGCCACGCCCGGATCTCCGACAGCATTTGCTCCAACAGCTCAGCCGGTGGCCGCGCTTGATTCTTGCGAATCACTTCTTCCATCTTCTGATCACCGAAAAATTCTCCACTGCCGTGCTGCGCCTCGATCAGTCCATCGGTGTACAGCAACAGCCGCTCTCCCGTGCGAATCGTTAACTCACGAACCGGATACTCGGGATCCGGGATCACTCCAAACAACAACCCGTTGCTTTCGATGCGCTCCAGCTTGCCTTCCCTCCAGCGCAACAGCGGCGGATGCCCCGCCGCCGAATACCAAGCCTTGCCGCGTTCCGTATCAATCCACAAATAAGCCGCCGACACGTATTGCTCGTGGATTTGCTTGAACAGGATGTGGTTCAACCCGCGCAGTACTTCTCGTGGGTCCTGAGCGCAGCTTTCCACCAACTGGGTCGCCACCTTAATCATCGAAGCGATCAGCGCCGCGGGCACCCCGTGTCCGGTCACGTCCGCCACCAGCAACCCAATCCGCTTTCCATCCGCCCCAACGAATTCATAGAAATCCCCGGCCACTGCGGCCATCGGCCGGTAGCACACTGCGATCCGCAGGTTCTGAGTTTCCGGAATGGTCGTGGGCAGAATCGAGAACTGTAGCTGCCGGGCAACCTCCAGTTCCTTTTCAATCGACAGCAAACGGCGCTCGCTGGTCACCGCCATTTGCACTCCGACGTATCCCAGCGAGAACAGGAACACCGCGAAACCCAGATGGTTCACATAATGCGGTGTGTTGTATCGCGGTAGCGCCCGTGACAGGTTTACCCATAATGCTACGCTTACAAACACCAGCGTGCCGCCGGCCAGCACCCCGCGGTTCAGCAATACCAGGTACCGCTCCGAGAGCTTCTTCACCAAAAGCACCGCGAGCAGCACCCCCAGCCCGCACACCGTCACAACGTAGTTGTACTGGATGAATTTGTCCTCAGTTCCTCCCAACACCACCCAGCCAATCCCGGCCACCGCCACTCCTATCCCGGCAACCAGGATGATCTCCATCACCCGTCGAAGCCTCCCTACGGTTAACTCCAAAAACGCAGAGAAGGCCACCACCACCACCAGGTACGTGTTGATCGCGTTCGCGTACGGAACGCTGCTCTGTAGCCACTTCGGCAGCGCCGCTACTACCGCCGGCGAGCGCGTTAACAGTCCCGTTCCATACATCGCGCTCCAGATTCCCAGCCACAGAAACAGCCGCACTCCGCTCCGCCGGATGGCCGCGATTGCGCAAGCGGCCAAGCCAATGAACGTGAAAACTGTCCCCGCACTGATTTCGCCCAACTGCCCGCGCAGCACGGCCAGAGCTTGATCTTGCAGATGCGCACCTCCGCCTTAACGCCAAGATAGCAGACTGTCTGCTCTGGCCCAACGGGCATGCCAACACGCCGCCACCGGGCAATGGCGACCACCGAAATCCAGTCTGCGCAATTCAACTAAACCGTTTCCGCGCCCATACCGCGTTTGTATAATTCAGCTCGCAGTTAAGGAGGCTATCGAAATGAGCCCGACAGGCAGTGCTTCAGCCAAAAGTGACGAGCAAATCATTCGCGATTTGGACGCGCAATGGTTGCGCGCCGCGGAGAACAAGAATGCCGACAAGTTTGCCAGCTTCTATTCCGAAACCGGATCGGCCTTGCCGTTTAACGCCCCAATCGCCACCGGAAGAACCAGCGTTCAGCAACTGTGGAGAGCTTTGATGGCCAAGCCCGGCTTCGCTCTGCATTTCGCCCCCACGCACATTGAGGTCGCTGCGTCGAAAGATTTGGCCTTTGACCTCGGAACCTTTGTGCTGCATCTCGACGATGACAAAGGTGCGCGCATGACCATCCCCGGAAAATATGTTGTCGTCTGGAAGAAGCTGAAGGGGGAGTGGCGCGCCGAAGCGGATGTTTTCAATACCGACAAGTAGAAACAGGAATCCACGCTTCCTGTTCATCAGCCCGGTTTCCAGCGGCACCGCTACAAATCGCTACCCACAAAAAGCGCTGCTTGCTCCATTTCCACCAATCACTGCGGCTCTGGTGCCGGTTCTTCTTTCGGCTTGCTGATCTGCTCGGCATAGTTCACCGCAAACAGCAGATAATTGCTCAACGAGTGCTTGTGGTGAAAGCGCTTCCCATGAACCTCTTCGTACATGTCGGCTTTCCACGGAAGCCACAGTTGCTGGGCCCCTTCGGCGAAGTCAACCGGGCCATAATCCACCAGCAGGTGATCTTTGGTCAGTTGCAGGTCTTGCACCGGGCCGCGCAGGTCGGTTTCCACTCGCAGCACCGCGAAAGTCACGCTGGAAATCCAAATCCGCCCCTTCAGCGGGATGTCCCAGGTTCTTTTGCTATCCCTCCAACTGCGAATTCCGTCCTTGGCGCTGGCTTTTTGCACAAAATGAACTTGCCACGCCGGCAAACCGCGCACTCGCGCCAACCCTTCACACGAGTACGTGAAACGGTCCCGGTAATAAGGTTGCAATATATTTACTCCCAAGCTGATCAACGCCGTAGTTGTGAACTCGCCACGAAACCCGATGATATTCGGGCTGCCATTCCGCAACTCCTCAACGTACAGCGAGTCTTTTCCCAGCGGGTGTACGAACACGATGTACTGGTAGTCGCGCGCATTCGTCGGCCCCGGCCAACCGTGCCGGTCCACGTCCTGGTGTTCGATGTGTTCCGTGGCCGTGAACTTTTCGAAATCCAGCAATTGCGATTTCATGTGCGTCAGCGCGGCATCCAGCACCGTATCCGCCTTGCACGTCACATCGGGCGCCACGTCCAGCACCTCCTCGTCGATGTCCGGGGGTGCCCACTTGTGTTCCTCCACCACTGTAGCCAGTTCCGGCGTCGCCACGTTTGCGGCTGAAACCGCGCCCGGCAAATCGGTGAAGTCCAGCTGCCCCAAATCTTTGCTCGCTTGCGTCGCTAGGGGATCCGACGGATAGGCCTTCACCAGCGATTGCCAGGTACTCTTCGCGTCCGTTCGTTTGCCCACCGCATACTGAACTTGGCCCAACAGGTATGTCGGTGCGGCCTGATTCTTCGACAGCCGCACCGCCCGCGACGCCTCCGCTTCCGCTTCCGGCAAACGATTGAGCTTCAAGTACGCCGTGGCCAAGTCATAGTCCGCGCGCCAGTTCACCACTCCCCCCTGCACCGCTTTCTGCAGATAGGGAACCGCCGCTTCCGGTGAGCCATTGTGCAGTTCCATTTGCGCCAGCGACATCAGCGCCAATTCGTGTGTGGGATCGCCTTTGAGCGCTCGTTGAAAATCGCTTCGCGCCAACTCCGGATGTTTTAGTTCCAGCTCGGTCAGCCCGAGGTTGTACAGCACATCAGGATTGTCGTGCGATTTCGGCAACAGCTTCGTGAAGCTCTTTTGCGCCTTCTCGTAATGACCCTTCCTCAACTCTTCCATCCCTCGTTCCATGTCGGGCCGGAGTTGCGGCGCCAACATAACCAAGGGCGGCGGACCTACCGGCGTGCTTGAGTCCGACTCCGGCAAAAGGTAAATGTACATAGGCATTATCGAGTAGCCCTGCTGCAGCGAAAGATGCTGCCGGGCTTTTATGTAGCCCGGGCAAGTCACCTCTAGGTCATACTCACCACTGGCGACTTGGAAAAATCGTGCCGGCGTCGCACTCTGCGTGGACGCCGTCTGATAGACCTTCAATATTAGCGAGGTAAGCCGTACCGCGGCAGGGGAGTCAATTATGTTTCCATGCGCGTCCCGAACGGAAATCTCCAGGTCGAAGGCCTGGCCCGCGACCATCGCGCCCGAAACCGCGGCGGCCGCCGCGGCAGGGGGAGGGATCTGAGCTCGAACCGGGAGTGAAGACGCTATCGCCCACGCGACAGCCAGCACCAGTAACAATTGCGTCCGCAAGCACACCCGAAAGCTTGGCCCGATGGACATAGCACCCTGCTCTCAATTCTACAACCTAATTAAGGTGGTTTGCGCAACCATTCGTTATGACTGCAGTCACTTGTCCGTGTGATACGCGTCGCGCCCCCCGCACCCCCCCTTCTTCCTCGCCCATCCGCCTTCTTTCCCTCAGCACGAGTTCCCTTTATCTCCTGCCACGCACTCCGGAGCCCCCGCCAAAAGATCCTCGATCACCGCCTGCAATTGGTTGCCGCGAATCGGCTCGGCAATGTACGCATCCATGCCTGCCGCCAGGCAGCGTTCCTGGTCGCCCTTCAGCGCGTGCGCGGTCATGGCCACGATCGGCACATGCGTCGACCCTCTCTCGCGCGCCCGTATCGCTCGTGTGGCCTCGAAACCGTCCATCCCGGGCATTTGCACGTCCATCAGCACCAAGTCAAAGGGATGTTCTTCCATCTGTCGCACTGCTGCTTCGCCATCCCCCACCACGGTCACCGAGTAGCCCCGTTTTTCCAGCAGCCGCAACGCCAGCATTTGATTCACCGCGTTGTCTTCCGCCAGCAGGATACGTGCCTTTTTGCGGCCCTCGCTCCCGCCTGCCGGTGTGCTCGCTGCGTCTGCCAAAGGGCGCTTCCGCAACAGCACCCGAACAATGGTCTCCCACAATTCCGCCTGCCGGATCGGCTTCACCAGGTACGCCGAAATCCCCAATTCCCGGCATCGTGTCGCGTCGCTCGCCTGGCCCGCCGAAGTCAGCATCATGATGATGGTGCCATTCAGTTCCGGATCTTTCTGGATGGTTTCGGCCAGCGTGAAACCGTCGATCTCCGGCATCTGCCCGTCGATCAACACCAGCGGGAACCGATCCTGTGCGCGCTTTCCCGTTTTCAGCGCCTCCACCGCGGCTCGCCCTCCGTCCACCGCCTCCGGCCTCATTCCCCAATGTGCCGTCATGGCTTCCAGAACCCGGCGATTGGTCAGATTGTCGTCAACGATCAGCACGTGCAGATTTCGCAATGCATCCGCATCCGCGCTTTGCGCCTCACCTTGCTCCGCCGGTGTGCTCTGTACGCCCACACGAATCGTGAAAGAAAACGTGCTCCCTTCGCCCGGTTGGCTTTCCACCCAAATCTCTCCGTGCATCATCTCCACCAGCCGCCGGCAAATCGCCAAGCCCAGCCCCGTCCCGCCGTACTTGCGCGCCATCGAGCTGTCCGCTTGCGCAAAAGCCCCAAAGATCTTCTGTTGTGTCTCCGCCGAAATCCCCACGCCGGTATCCCTTACGGCGAACTGCAGCACCGCCGATTCTGCGCTGACTTCCCGCTGCGTCACACTTACCAGAATCTCGCCGCGCTCGGTGAATTTGATCGCGTTCCCCACCAGGTTGATGATGATCTGCCGGATTCGCCCGGAGTCGCCGCTCACCGCATCCGGCACATCCGGCTGCACTTCGTAGATCAACTCCAGCCCTTTTTGGTAGGCGCGGAAGCCCAGTGCCTTCATCGTTTCTCCCAGACTCTCCCGCAGATCAAAGGGAATCGCCTCAATTTCCATTTTCCCCGCTTCGATTTTCGAGAAGTCCAGCACATCATTGATGACCGCCAGCAGCGACTCCGCCGAAATCCGCACCAGGCCCAGATAGTCCCGCTGCTCCTGCGAAAGCGCCGTATCCAGCAGCAGTTCGGTCATTCCCAAAATGCCGTTCATCGGCGTGCGGATTTCGTGGCTCATCATCGCCAGGAACGTGCTCTTCGCGGAGTTGGCTGCCTCCGCCCGGGCCTTCAGCATTTCCAGCTTCTCCAGCTGCTGCTGGATCGTCGCCACCTGCTGGTGTACGCGCACGCGCAGCAACGCAATCCATCCGGCGGCGATCACCGTGGCCGTTGCCACGATCGCCAGCATCATCCACAGCCGCCGCAGCGTCCACCATGCGGGACGCCTCAATACCGCCACGTCCTCGGGACCGCGTAGCACCACACGAAACGCCAGCGGCCGGCTGTAGCTGTCGTAGGTCAACGCGCATAAGCCCGTCAGTTGCACTATGCTTCCCACCGCTAGTTCTTTCAGTGCGCCTCCTGCCATCCGCGGCAGCGTGGCCGTGAATTCTATGTCTTGGGACTTCAGCAGCAGCGTCACACCTTGCGGCCCCGGCGAGACTTGTATCAACTCTCCCGTCGTTCGCACTACCCGCAGGTCGTACCGCGTGGTGTTGTGCAGGTAAACCGTCGGGTCGCCTCCAGGTTCCGCTTGAAATTTCAGAATCTCCGCGGCGCTTACATCGACAGCCTGCAACTTCGCGCCTCGCCCCACCACCCGGCACTGCGCATCCACCAGCCCCGGCCGCCAGTTCACTAGCGCCCGGAATCTCACCACCTCCGCCAGGTCGCCCGCGCGCGGTGCGCACGAAGGGTACGCTTCCACCTCGATCGTCGATACTTCGTCGGAAAGATAGATGACCGGTCCCGGCTCAACAGCGCTCACCATCCCGCGAACCAGCGTTTCACCTTCCAGGTCCGACGTGATGTCGTATTCTCCTATCTGGTGCGGCTGAACCGCAGGCAGCGCGTAAGGGTCGGCAGGTGCCGCCTTCACCACCTTGATAAACTCCGGGCCGGGAACGAACATCTTCACTCCGCGCGTTTGCCGGTGATCGTTGTACAGCGCGCATAATGCTCCATACACCGACACCCTTGCCCCCACCAGTACGTTGTGCCAGTTGGGGAAGTCTTCGATCAGCAACAGCACCCGGCCGTATTCGGTCGCCAGGTCCAATTCCAGGCTGGCCTCCGCCCGCTTGCCCGACCGGATCGTTCCTTCCAATTCCGCCCAGTAACTGGTCCAGCGCCCGCTGATCAACTGATCGTTGGAGAGCCGTTTGGGCCTCGGCAGCGGTGCTGTTCCCAGAACCTTGAAGCTGTCTGCTTCGATACACGAGGAGTAGAACCCCGCAGTGGTCACCCCTCGGACTTCCACCAGTTGCCCTAGTTTCAACACCGGCAGTTCTTTCCGGGGAGTGAAATAGACGAATGTGCTGGCTGTTTGGTCCTGAACGAACGCGTGCCCCAGGTTGTTGTCCGCAAAAGTCAGCACCCCGCGGACCCTCAGCGGGTACTTCTGCCGCGCTTGCTCGGCAGTCAGTTCGTTGACTCGTCGCATGGTTCTTAGTAACGGGAGCTGCTTGGTATCGCCACCTGCGCGAGCGGACCAAACCGAACCGAAGAAAAACAAAAGTCCCAGAAGCGCGCTCCCGCGATGTACGGCGAGTCGGCGATCAGTTTTCCTGCGCACGCGGCCTCCGCGAGTCTTACTGCACTCGCGATGCCGACTCGCGCTCGAAAACTTGTACTAACCGCATGGTTCTATACCGGTTAGGCACTTACGATTCGCCTGGAATTCGCCTTTGCGCGTCAAGACCGCACGCTGCCCCAAATCGGAACAACTGCCTCGCTGCTCCGCCTTCCGCTCTCAGCAGTTAAACGGAATCCCGCGAACGCACTTCTCCCCGGGCGAGCGGGCAGCTCGTTCTTGGGGAAACCGAAGCTTCGCTGCAATCACTTACTGGGTATGTAGCTCAGGTCAGGACGCGTCTGCACCATATCGCTGTACGTGCTCTCGATCGATCCATTCAGCCGTTCGATGATGGACATGGCTTCCTGTTCGCCAAACGCTTCCCGCAGCCTGTCGCGCAGCGGCTTGATGGCAGGATCGTCCTCGAACGAAGCAAAGTTGGCATGATCGAATGTCACCACGTAAGTCCCCCCGGGACCACCGTTCACCAGCCTGTACCATACGTAGTGCTCGGGCACCTTGAGCTTCTGATTGGCTTCATGCACTTTGCTGACGGCGCTGCGGAAATCGTCGCCCTTCCCAGAGCGAACGTGGAACGTTATGATTTCGATGTATTTCACGTTGGTGTCCGTGGAAGGACTGCTCCACTTGGGCAGCATCTCGTAGTACGAAGCAGTCAGGCGCTCCACATACGGCGCGATCAGTTTCCGGTACTGCTCCAGGTCCGCCGCATCGGGCACCGACGGATGGTCCATGTCCGCCCAGTGCATTCCGAATCGTCCCACAATGTAGGTCCCCATGTGTTCGCCGGTCATGACCTCGGACACAAACAGGGCATCCTTGTCTTTTTGTTGCTTGTGCCATTCCACCTTGGCTTTACGGCCGTCTTCATATTGCTTGACCATGCCGTTCTTCGGAACCTGGAATTCCAGCCCCGCGATGGTGCCGGGATTCTCTTGAGCCAGTGCGCACACAGAAAGGAATCCCGCTGCACACAAACAGACCGCAAGTTTCGTGAGCTTCATCATTTCCCCCAGTAATTTTAGATTCGGAACCTGATCTGACAGACGAAGTGAAAAGAACAGGCGGATAATCTAGCACTGCCCGCACCCAAACACAACGCACACGCACCGTCTGCTCGCTGCGAATGCCCGCCACGCCTCCGCTCGATATACTATTGGTTTAGCTCACACGCAAGGCCGTAAATCCGATGAGAAGAATGCTCAGTATTCTCGGCTCTGCAATCTTCCTCGTAATCGCCCCCGGAATCGTTGCCGGTTATGTGCCTTGGCGCATTTGTCGTTGGCAGATCGGCGCGCCGCTGCTGGGCACTCCTTGGTCTCGGCTCCCCGGAGTCCTGTTGATTGCCGCCGGGCTCCCCGTGCTTTTGGACTCTTTTGCTCGCTTCGCCATTCAAGGTCTTGGTACACCGGCGCCGGTTATGCCCACTCGCCATCTCGTAGTAACTGGTCTCTATCGCTATGTGCGCAATCCCATGTATCTTGCGGTCGCGGCGCTGATTTTTGGCCAAGGGGTGTTCTTTCCCAGCCAGGGCGTGCTGGAATACGGTGTCGCCGTTTGGGCGGCATTCTATCTTTTTGTTCTTTTCTACGAAGAGCCTACTTTGCGAAACAGCTATGGACCGGAGTACCAGGAATTCTGCGCCAATGTGCCCAGGTGGCTTCCCCGTTTGCGCCCCTGGACCCGCAACTGACCACCAGCGCTTGGTGTCAAATGATTATGCCTATTCGTGCAATCCTCTGCGTTTTTCTGCTGTTTGCTCCTTTGCTCCATGCACAGGAGAACTACCTCGAAAGACCTGTCTCCGACTTTCGTTCCAGCGGCGCTGGACTGACAGAAACGCTGCTTACGTTCGCGCACCAGCAGAACCTGCGAATTGCCATCGAATACGTTGACCGAGACTCGATGCGCAAACCCATCGCCGTCAACTTACAGAACAACACGGTTGGAGAGGGTCTCAAGGCAATTCTTCGCAACGGTCATGGTTACAGCTGGAGGAAGCGGAATGGGCTCATCGAAATCCGGAATGAGCGCGGTTCAAAACGTGCCGACAGACAGTTGGATACAGTCATCCCGGTATTCGAGATTCCTGCCAACGAGAGCGCGAAAGTGGCGTCCACCATGCTCTGGTGGAATCTACAAATGAAGCTCGACCCGACCGTGAAAGGGTTCGGCGGAGACATACCAGAGGGTGCCGAGAGGTCCACGGTCACGCCGGCGACGCTGCACAATCGAACTGTCCGAGAGATTCTCGCCTATATCGTGCTAAACAGTCACGCTGAAGGATGGATCGTTGCTGGGCCGCCCGAGTGCCTGGGATTCACTCCTTACTGTGGTCTGTGGCTCCTTGTAGAGACCCCGCCATCGGCCCCTCATTACGAATCGTTGCTGGAGATGATCCAGAAAAACCTTTGAGTCGATGCCGCAGTCGGGCGACCGAAACGTTCCACGATGTGGTATAAACGTGCGAATTTTCTTGCGTTTCGTCGCTGTTATCCTCAGTGCCAACGGGAACCATCTGGACCGTGAAACCTATGGGAACAATTTCTGTGAGCCCACCATACCGAACGCGAATCTGGCTATTGACTCTGCTGTCCTTGTTGCCTGCGGCAACTCCACTGTGGTCCCAGCAATCCGCGGAGCCAATCTACAAAGACACCACCCGCACCTTTGACGAACGCGCCCGCGACTTGGTCAGCCGCATGACCCTCGAGGAAAAGGTTTCGCAGCTTGGCCATACCTCCGATGCTGTCGCGCGCCTCGGCATCCCGGCGTACAACTGGTGGAACGAAGGCTTGCACGGTGTTGCCCGGGCCGGCATTGCTACCGTGTTCCCGCAGGCCATTGGGCTTGCCGCCACCTTTGACGAACAACTCATCCATGCGGATGCCGAAGCCATCAGCACTGAGTTTCGCGCAAAGTACAACGCCGCGCGCGGCCCCGACGGCTCCACCGACTGGTACAAGGGTCTGACCGTTTGGTCGCCAAACATCAACATTTTTCGCGATCCCCGCTGGGGACGCGGCCAGGAAACTTATGGCGAAGATCCTTTCCTGACCTCCCGTCTGGGCATCGCATTTGTGAAGGGTCTGCAAGGCGATGATCATCGTTATCTAAAGACGGTCGCCACGCCGAAGCATTTTGCGGTGCATAGTGGGCCGGAAGCGACACGCCACGAAGTCGATGTGACCGTCTCGAAGCATGACCTGGTTGACACTTATCTCCCCGCATTTCGCGCCACCGTGGTCGATGGGCAAGCCGCATCCGTCATGTGCGCCTACAACGCCATCAACGGCCAGCCCGCGTGCGTCAGTAATTTGCTGCTCGGCGATTATTTGCGCGGCGATTGGAAATTTGACGGCGCTGTGGTCACCGATTGTGGTGCCGGCGCCGATATCAGCGAGCACCATCACTTCAAGCCCACCATGGAAGAGGGCGTGAGTGCGGCGCTAAAGGCCGGCACCGACCTCTTCTGCGAGCCCCCGCAGGATCCGGTGCACAAGGAACGGATCGCGGTACTGAACGCGGTGCATCAAGGCATTCTTTCCGAGGCTGATGTCGATCGAGCCGTCACACGCCTGATCACCCTTCGTTTTCGGCTGGGCATGTTTGATCCACCCTCGATGGTTCCGTGGTCCAGCCTCGGGACCTCCGCCAACGACACGCCTGCTCACCGTCGATTGGCCCTGCAGACTGCGCGCGAATCCATCGTGCTGCTCAAGAACCAAAACCATCTCCTGCCGCTTAAGAAAACCTATCCCAGAATCGCGGTGATCGGTCCCAACGCTGATAGTCACGACGCCCTGGAAGGGAATTACAACGGCACGCCTTCGGCTCCTGTTACCATTCTCGCCGGCATTCGCCACCGTTTTGCCAACTCCAAAATTGACTACGTTCAGGGTATCGGCCTGACCGGCACCGCGGTCCGGCCCGTTTCACCAGCCGCACTTTACACCACCGCCGCCAAGACCGTTCACGGCTTGCAAGCCGAGTACTTCGACAACAGGGACCTGCAGGGAGAACCGGTCCTGCGCAGGATCGACGCCAACGTGAATTTCACCTGGGCCTTCAACGGCGTTTCCCCTCAACTCAAAAAGAACTATTCCGTCCGCTGGACCGGTGTGCTGGTTCCCACCGAAACGTTCGACTATGTCCTTGGATTTACCGGGCAGGACGGCTACCGCCTCTGGCTTGACGATCAATTGCTCGTTGAGGACTGGACTACCCACCGTCCTTCTACCACCATTTTGGCGCCGATCCATCTCGAAAAGAACCACACCTACGCGCTTCGGATCGAGTATTTCCAAACCATCCGCAGCGCCGAGGCCAAGTTGGTATGGGGCGTCCCGGGGCAGGAAGAAAATCTTGCGGAGCAAGCCGCCCGCCGCTCTGATCTCGTGATTATGGTCTTGGGACTTTCCGCGCGCATCGAAGGCGAGGAAATGAAAGTGAAAGCCGATGGCTTTTCCGGCGGCGACCGAACCAGCTTGGACCTGCCGCGGCCACAGGAAGAACTGCTCGAGCGAGTGTCTGCCCTCGGAAAGCCGGTCGTGCTGGTGCTCACCAGCGGCAGCGCGCTTTCAGTGGCCTGGGCCGACCAGCACCTGCCGGCGATTTTGCAAGCGTGGTATCCAGGCGAAAGCGGCGGCGTCGCCCTTGCCGAAGTACTTGCGGGAGATATCAGTCCATCAGGCCGCCTCCCCGTGACCTTCTACCAATCCGCGGACCAGTTGCCTCCGTTAGACGACTACTCCATGTCCAAACGTACCTATCGTTACTTTGATGGCCAGGTGTTGTACCCGTTCGGTTACGGGCTCAGCTATTCCGCATTCCAGTACAGCAATCCGCGCGTCGCCGAGATGGATACTTCCGGTGAACAAAACGAGTCCGTAACCGTAGACGTCGCCAATACCGGCACGATGGCCGCCGACGAAGTCGTACAACTTTATCTCACCCACGAAGGAGTCGCCGGAGCACCCATTCGGGAGTTGAAGGGTTTCCGTCGTGTGCATCTTTCGCGTGGACAACGACGATCCGTGCGGTTCACATTGGACCAACGCGACCTCAGCTCTGTCGACCAGACCGGACAGCGCCGCGTGATCCCTGGTGATGTGAAAGTCTGGATTGGTGGCGGACAACCGGTTCCGACTTCAGGGCTTGCCACACCGCAAGGCATTTCCACCACTTTCAAGATCACCAAGGCTGCCGTGTTGCCCGATTGAACTGGAAACGCATTCGGCAGAATCAAAAATCTCCAATCATCGTTGCTGCGTGCGACGTTAACTCGCAGAACCAGCATCGCATTTCTTATCACTCACATCCTTCCAGAGCACCCGGGACAAACACGGTGTCATTCTGAGTGCATCCGATGAGGATGCACCAAGACCTCTTCCTCTTTTCGCGCCTTTTGCGAAAAGAATCTCAACCGATCCGCAAGCACGACATGTAGCCGCCAGCAAGTCCCGCTAAAACTCCACTTTCACCCCTCAATCGCGGTAGAATCCTGCCATGCGTTGGACCCCCGGTGGCACCAGTGACGACATCGAGGATCGCCGCGACCAAGGTGGTGGCGGCGGTGGCTTCAACTTCGGCGGCATGCACATCGGTATCGGCGGCCTGGTGCTCCTCCTGATCCTGAGTTTCGTCTTCAAGCGCAACTTCTTCGCTCTCCTTAGCGGCGGCTCATCCTCGCCCGCACCCGCTGCCTCCAGTCAGCCCAACACCGCGTTGGACGAAGCGGAAAAACCTCTCGTCCAGTTCGTTTCCTTCGTCCTCGACGACACTCAGAAAACCTGGGAACAGCTCCTGCCTCAGCAAGCCGGCACACCGTATCGTCACGCGAAACTCGTCCTGTTTCGCGATTACACCCAATCCGGATGTGGCGGCGCCGAATCCGCCACAGGTCCTTTCTATTGTCCGGCCGACGAAAAGGTCTACATCGACCTTTCCTTCTACGACGAACTGAAACGCCGCTTCGGTGCGCCGGGTGAATTTGCTCAGGCCTACGTGTTGGCTCATGAGATTGGCCACCACGTTCAGAAACTGGTCGGCATTGAAGGCAAAGTGCATCAACTGCAGAGCCAGAATCCCGGCGAAGCCAACCCGCTCTCCGTGAAGCTGGAACTCCAGGCCGACTGCTTCGCCGGCGTTTGGGCCCACTCCACTCAACAACGCAATCTGCTCGATCCTGGCGACGTCGAATCCGCCTTGCACGCGGCCGCCGCCGTCGGCGACGACCACATCCAGCAGATGACTCGCGGCCACGTTCAGCCCGAGACCTTCACTCACGGTAGCTCCGAGCAGCGTATGACCTGGTTCTCCAATGGCCTGAATTCCGGTTCCATCTCCGCTTGCAACACCTTCGGACAGTAACTTCGCCTTGCTGAAATGAGCCGAATCCGAGCGGGAACTTTTCCCGCCAATCCGGTGTCTATTCTTGCCTGAGGAACCACACCATGCGACATAGGCTTGTCGTCCTTACTATCTTCCTTGCCGGCTTCACCGTGGCCGCCCAAACTCATCCGAGTCTCGAAGGCACTTGGGTAATGGACAAAGCTCGTAGCCAATATCCTGCGGAATCGCTGATCGAAATCATTCACCAGCACGGTGATGCCATCGACATCTCAACTACCGAACAGTCGCCCGGACATGCAAACCCTCCTATGCAACTTCACCTCACTACCGATGGCAAGCCCGCCACCAATACCGTCGGACCGAACACCTTCATTTCCAGGTCGCATTGGAGCAGGGCAACCTGGTGACGTTTGTCGAAGGCGATCGCGGTCAGCACATGACCGAAACCCGGCAACTCTCCGCTGACGGCAACACCCTCACCGTGACCGGCTATCATCAGGATGAACTCACCAAACCTTATTACGTTCAAGTGCTGACCAGGAAACGTTAGCAGTTGGTTCAAAAACCAGCCTGACCATCATTCCCAGCGATTTCCAGCCCTTTCAATCACTCGCCAACCTTTGCGATTTACGCGTGCGGCGACAGACAACCTCTACCGGCCTCAAACCATCCAACCAACCAAGCCCGGCTACCACCCGTTCGAGTGCAATCACCTGACAGTCGAGGGAGTTTGAAGGAGCTTCTCAACAGTCGAGGAGCGTTGCGCGGACGGTGTGGTTGTGGTGCGCCTCTGCTGGCCCGCGCCGGGAGATCGCCATGGAGCAACGCACCAAGATTTTTGTCGCGGGGTCCCGCCGTCTTTCCCGACTAAGCACCCACGTACTGCGCCGCATCGACGACATGCTCATAAACGGTTGCACCCTGCTCGTCAGCGACGCCAACGGCGTCGACAAGGCCGTTCAGCGCTATCTGCACACCCACCAATACCGCGATGTTGTGATCTACTGCCTGCAAGCCAGGTGGCGCCTCAACCTTGGCAATTGGCCGGTCAAATCCATTGAACCTCTGGACTCGCCGCAAAACGGTTTTGTCTATCTCTGTGCCAAGGATCTCGCCATGGCTCGCGACTGCGATTATGGCCTCATGGTTTGGGATGGCCGTAGCCCGGAAACCCTGGCGAACATCTTGGACCTGATCAAGCAAGCCAAGCCGGTTCTTGTGTACATTGCCAAGGCCAAACGCTTCTTTGCCCTCTGGTCCTTTGATGATTTGAGCGAGATGCTCGGAGCCGTCGCTTCCCCGGTGCAGCGCAGCGTCGAAACCGAATTCTGCGATGTTGTTCTGGCGTGAGCCAACCTCTCAAGTCGGCATCTTGAAAAAGAAATACAGCGCCAAAAAGAAAAACACCAAGTCCGGCGACCACGCCGCCAAAAACGGCGGCAACTGTCCGATTCCCCCCATCGCTTCTGTCAACGCCGACAGCGCCCAATACGCAATGCCGATTCCCACTCCTAACGCCAATCCTCCCACCGCGCCACGGCTTCCCACTAGCAGCGCGAACGGCACCGCTAGCATCATGCTGATCGGCGCAATCAGGGGATACGCCAGCTTCTTGTGCAGTTGCACCGTCAGCGACGCCACATCGAAACCCGCCGTGCGTAGTCCCGTAATGTACCGTCGCAATTCCGGCCAGCTCATCTGAAATGCTTGGACCACTTCGCGATTGAAGTAGGACGGCGGCTCGATCAACTCCGGCAGGGAAGTCACCGTAAACGGCGCGAATCGCGTCACTGTGCCATTCGCAAAGTCGCGCACCCATCCCGACTCCAGCGCCCAGGTATTCTCCGAAGCCAGCCATGTCGCTCGCGTTGCGAATACCCGCCGTTTCATCTGGTACGTGGCCGGATCCAGTTCGATCACCGTCAGCCCGCCAAACAGCTTCTCCTTCGGGTCGAACAAATCGTAGTTATAAATCTTCGAGTTTTCCCCCAGAATCCACCGTTCCGGCCGGCGGAACGTCTGCGGCGGCCGCCCTTTGATGATCGCCCGCAACTCGTCTTGCCTCTGGTTGGCGTACGGCAAATACGTGTCGTCCAGAATCAGCAGCGCGCCCCCGATCGCGCACCCGGAAATCAGTAACGGCAACGCAATTCGGTACAACGAGACCCCGCTCGCCTTGAACGCCACGATTTCATTGCTCTTGCTCATCGTCCCCATGGTGACCAGCACCGCCACTAGCGCCCCCAGCGGCGTGAATTGGTACACCGAGTAGGGAATCAGGTACCGGAAATAGTTCAGCACCGTCATGAACGGCACGTTGTGCCGCCGTATGTCTTCCGCCAGTTCGAAAAACGTGAAAATTTCGAACAAAAACAGAAACGCCACCATGATCACCACGAAGTAGTAGAACAACCGTCGCAGCACATACAGATCCAGGATCGATGGCAAGCTCGAATACGTCGGCCGCAGCGCTTCCCCATTGTTGGTCCGGGCCACCGCGTGCCGCGCCCGGGCCCGCTTATTGCGCCTCCGCAGCAGCCGCCGCATCGCCGCGAATCGGCTGAAAAACGCTGGTCGCCGAATTTCGCCGCGATAGCGCTCCATCCTCGGAAACAATCCCACCGCAATGAACGCGATCACCACGTTCGCGGCCCACACTCCTATCCCAGGTGGAACCACTCCCTGGCGCGCAAATCCCGCTCCGGTCACCAACATCAGGTAGTAGAACGCGATGATCGTGATCGCCAGCAGGGAACCTGCCGCCCTTCCTCCCCGTCGCGGCTCAGCCCCCAGCGGCACCGCGATCAGCGCGAATACGAAACACGCCGCCGGAAACGCCAGCCGCTGGTTCAACTCCACTCGCGCCTCCCTCCAGTTCCCCCCATGTTCATGCCACAGGTCTTTCAGCGGCCTTTCCGGAAAGCTGATGGTGCGCTCCTTCGCCGGCAGCATGGTGCTGAATTCCATCGGCCAGTCGCTTCGCCCAAACGACGTAATCGAGTAGTGGTCCGGCGTCGACCGCGAGTATTCGTGCGTGGTTCCATCGTTCAGGTGCAGCTCCAGCTTGCCCAACCTCGGCTCCGGGATTACAATCGCGTTGTCTGCTAGAGTGATTTGCGAATTACTATCGGCCCCAGCCTCGGCTATAAATACTCCATTCCAGTGCGTCCCGCTGGCGGCCACGTCGTTTACATACAGCACCAAGTGAGGGAATCGCTCGTCGAACACCCGCGGTTGCACCGCGAAGGAGATTTGCGAGGTTATCAGCGTGCTCTCTACATCCCGGCCGGTGCGCAGCGCCAGCGGCGCCAGCCACGCGCTCATCACAAACGTCAGGCCCGCTCCCACCACCGCCAATACCCCTACCGGCAGTAGGATCCGTTTCCGGCTGATGCCCAGCGATGTCAGCGCGATGATCTCGCTGTCCATCGACATCCGCCCCAGTCCCAGCAGCACTCCGATTAGCACCGCCATCGGGATCGTAAACACCAACACGCTGGGCACGATGCACAGAAACAGGATCGCGATCTGCGACCCCGATCCGGAGTGCCGCACCAGGATCTCCATCAGCTTTACCAGCTTGGGCACGAACAGTACGAATGTGAAGATCAGCAGACCCAGTAGCGCGTGACGGACTACCTCGCGGGCTATGTAGCGATCCAGAAGACGCATGGGCAGATGAGCAGACAGGGCAGTGTAACATGAACATACCGCTGGCACTTTGCGGCCGCTCAGCTCATATTTCCGCGATGAATTTCACAACTCCTAACCATTTGCAAACATGGCGCATCTCCACTCGCGCCCTCCCCACTCCTCCCACACACTTGGCCTCTCCCCGCCAATCGGAGAAAATGGTCGCATGAATCGCATTCACCTGGCGGTGCTCTGGCATATGCATCAGCCCCAATATCGCGATCCCGAAACCGGTAACTATGTCCTCCCCTGGACCCGTCTCCACGCCACCAAAGACTACTGGGGCATGGTCAAAATCATGGAGGAATTCCCCAAATTTCACGCCACCTTCAACATGGTTCCCTCCCTCTGCATGCAATTAGAGGAATACGCCAGCGGCAATTTCAAGGAACCCTGGTTCACTCTGGCTTTCCAGCCCGCCGACAAGCTCACCAAAGAAGACAAACGGGAAATTCTCGATCGCGCCTTTCAACTGAACCACGAGCGCCTCATGTCACGCTGGCCGCGTTTTGTCGAGCTCTACGAATGGTCCCGCGTCGCCGGAGGCGCTCAAGCTCTGGTCACCTTCACCCCTCGCGATTGGCGCGATTTGCAACTCCTGTCGCAGCTCGCCTGGATGGACGAGGAGTGGCTCGCCAAGGATCCGGTAGTCTCCCGCCTGGCCAATCGCGGCGGCGAATACACCGAGCGCGATAAGTCCGAGCTAAAGGCCAGGCAAATCGAATTGCTCGGCAAAGTTCTCCCCATTTGTCGCGAAGCCGCCTCCCGCGGCCAAATCGAAATCAGCACCACTCCCTTCTATCATCCGATCTTGCCTCTTCTTTGCGATTCCGACATTGCCCGCGTCGCCAACCCCGGCACGCCTCTTCCTCGCCGCGCCTTTCGCCATCCTGAAGATGCTCGCGAACAGCTCCGTCGCGCCAAGGCCTACCACGAGCGCGTCTTTGGCGCCAAGCCCGTGGGACTCTGGCCCTCCGAAGGCTCCGTCTCCGACCAGGCCCTCACCATCGCCGCTGAAGAGGGCTTTCAGTGGTTTGGCACCGATGAAGGTGTCTTGGGTCGCACCTTGAACATCGGATTCTTCCGCGATGGCAACGGCATCGCCGCCAATGCCGACCGCCTCTACCAGCCCTGGCGCTTGCAATTTCCTAACACTGCCATCACCGGTCTCTTCCGCGACCATCACCTCTCCGATCTCGTCGGCTTCGTCTACAGCCGCATGGACAGCGCTGCCTCCGCTGCTGACCTGCACGGCCGCTTGCGCCACCTCGGCGAATCGGTTCGCTCTGGCAAGCCCCTCACCGTTTGCCTGTTCCTCGACGGCGAAAATGCCTGGGAATACTACCCGGGCAACGGCCGCCAATTCCTCCGCGAATTCTACCGCCGCATTAGCGACGATCAGGATTTCCGCGCGCTCACCGTCAGCGAAACCGTTGCCGCCGCCGGCGAGTTGCCCACCACCAACGTCATTTTTCCCGCTTCCTGGATCAACGCCAATTTCGACGTCTGGATCGGCAATGGCGAAGATGTCGCCGCCTGGGAATTGTTGTGGGATGCCCGCGAAGCCTACGCCCGCGGTGTGGATGCTCAGAAAAAAGGCTGGCCCAACGCTCCCACCGAAACAGGACTCAACGTTGCTCAGGAATCTCTTCTTGCCGCCGAAGGCAGCGACTGGTGCTGGTGGTACGGCCCAGAGCACAGCACCGCTAACGACGCCGAATTCGACGCCTTGTATCGCAAGCATCTCACCGGCGTTTATCTTGCTCTCGGCCAGGTCGCCCCGGAAGAACTAGCCAAGCCCATCAAGAAGAAGCCCGAGCATGCCTATCAGTTGCCGCCCAGCGCCAACCTCAAAGTCAAAATTGATGGCCTCGACTCCAGCTACTTCGAATGGCTTGGCGCCGGTGTCTATTCGCCTCTCCAGCGCGGCGGCGCCATGCATGGCCGCGTCTTTTATCTCAAGGAACTGCGCTACGGCTTCGAAGAAAAGCGCCTGGTCATTCGCGTCGAGTGTTTTCCCGCATCCCTCGCCGAACTCGAAGACCCCGAATTCCGCGTGGTTGTTGGGGCCCGCGAAGAGTTGACCGTGGTTGTCAATCTCGAACGCGGCCACATGAAGGAATTTGCCGTCGAGCAAGGCCGCGTTTGCCTTTTGCAACCCGACAATCTGGCCGCTGCGGCCTTTCAACGCACCTTGGAAGTGGCCATCAGCAAGGATGCTTTGGATTTGAAGGGCCTGACCAAAATGTCCCTCGGTGTGGCCTTATGGCATGGTGGCTTGCCCGTCGACGTCATGCCCGCGGAGGGCAGCGTCGAAGTTCTCCTCGGCGAAGACAACGCCGCTTGGCCCTTCGAATAAATCCCATACGTCGGGCTCCGCCTCGCCTTTCACGCCATTTGCCGCGTAGGGCACTCCCTCGGAGTGCGGGAGCCCTGCTCCCGCT
>Ga0187782_10000018_pt1 | contig 89757 bp, 65 predicted proteins | sample 0715_SJ02_MP15_2_FD_132454 | JGI IMG/M metagenome (GOLD analysis project Ga0187782, IMG submission 132454) | Tropical peat soil microbial communities from peatlands in Department of Meta, Colombia - 0715_SJ02_MP15_20_MG | ecosystem: Environmental > Terrestrial > Soil > Wetlands > Peat | place... | reverse complement strand
TCGTTTTCTGGCAGTTCCGCAGCGGAAACGCCAATCATTCATGGACCAATCCAGTTCTTCCAAAGTCAAGGGCAAGTTCTACCTGACCACGCCGATTTACTATGCGAACTCGCGTCCGCACGTAGGATCGGCGTACACGACGATCGTGTGCGACGTGATCGCGCGGTACAAGCGGATGTGCGGATACGACGTGGCGTTCGTGACGGGCACGGACGAGCACGGCGTCAACATTGAGCGCGCCGCTGAGAAGCAAGGAATTACGCCTGCGGAGCTGGTGGACCGCAACCAGAGGATTTTTCGCGATCTCTGGAAGCTACTCGGAATCACCCACACCGGGTTCATCCGCACGACTTCAAACGAGCACGCGCGCGCCGTGCAAACGCTGGTGCGGCGGACGATGAAGCGCTCGCCCGACGCGATCTACAAGGCGCGGTACATCGGACGCTACTGCGTGTTCGACAACCTGTACGTCACCGACGCGCCGGATCCCGCGGATTGCCCAATCTGCGGGCGCCCCGCGGAACTGATTTCCGAGGAGAACTACTTTTTCCGCCTCTCGGCCTATCAGAACAAACTCTTGCAGCTTTACCAGGATCGGCCGGATTTCGTGGAGCCGGATTTCCGGCTGAACGAGGTGAAAAGCTTCGTCGAGGGCGGATTGAGGGACGTGTCGATCAGCCGGAAGACGATCAAGTGGGGCATTCCGTGGCCCGGGGATCCGGAGCATGTCTTTTACGTGTGGTACGACGCGCTGACCAGCTACATGACTGCGATCGGCTATGGGGAGGGCGAAGAGGGAAGCGCGGATTTTCGAAAATATTGGCCGGCGGACGTGCACATGATCGGCAAGGAAATTATTCGTTTCCACGCCGTGTACTGGCCCGCGTTTTTGATGGCGGCGGAACTGCCGCTGCCGAAAAAGATTTTCGCGCACGGCTGGCTGCTCTTCGAGCAAGAGAAGATGAGCAAATCGAGAGGCAACGTGGCGTATCCGGAGCCGATTGTGAAGACGCTTGGGAACGACGCGCTGCGATATTACCTGCTACGCGAGACCGTGTTCGGGCAGGACGGCAACTTTTCGCGCGAGGCGCTGATCACGCGCTACAACGCCGATCTGGCGAATGGGCTGGGGAATCTGGCGAGCCGCATCCTGGCGATGATCGAAAGCTATTTCGAGAGCCACGTGCCGGAGCCGACGTCGGATGAGGCGATCACGAAGCTCATCTCCGGGCCGATCGAGAAGAGTGTGCGAGAGCACTACGATGGGTTCCGGTTTTCTTCGGCCATTCAGGAGATTTGGCGGCTGATCTCGCAAGTGGATGCCTATCTCGTCGAAGAAAAGCCGTGGAAGATCGCAAGCGATCCGGTGTACCGAGGCCGGCTTCGCGAGGTTCTCTACTCCGCCGCGGAGGCTTTGCGAATCATCACCGCGCTTGCGCATCCCGTGCTACCCGAGGCGACGCAGGAAATCTGGAGGCACTTGGGCCAGCCAGGGCGACTCGCAGATTACTCGCTCGATCAATTGCGCTGGGGCGGATTGACGCCTGGAACGCGCATTTCGAAGCCGGAGTCGGTGTTCCCCCGAGTGGAGTACAAAGAGACGTACGAAAGGATTGAGGCGATGGAAAACGAAATTCGGGGACCCGGAGCCGCGCAGCCAGCGGCAGCGCCGTCGAGCGCGACAGGCGGGGCTCCTTCTGTGGTGCCTGCGACCGGTGGCAAGATCTCGATCGAGGATTTCGCAAAGATCGAGCTGCGCGTGGGCGTAGTCAAGTCTGCCGAGCGCATACAGGGCGCGGACAAGCTGCTGAAGCTGCTGGTCGATATCGGCGATGAAGTGCGGCAGGTGCTGGCGGGAATTGCGGTGTCGTATGCGCCGGAGGATTTGGTCGGGCGCAAAGTCGTGATGGTCGCGAATCTAGCGCCGAGAAAGATGCGAGGGCTCGAGTCAAACGGGATGCTGCTGGCGGCGTCGGCGGGCGCGGATGGCAAGCCGGTATTGTGCACGTTCGCGGAAGAGATTCCGCCCGGCGCGAAGGTGAAGTGACCATCCCGAGCGAGCAGTACGAGCGAGGGATTTCTCGTCATGGATGTTGCCACCTTGTGGCGCAGGTGAAGAGAAACTCGACTACTCGCTGCGGGTAAGGCGGCGCAGAGGAAGGCGCTGCGCGCCATCTTTTCGGTCGCGGGGCTAAAGCCCCGCGCTTCCACCGGGGAAAGACTGCCGCGCTGAAGTCCGCGGCGCTACATTTAAACCTCTTCCAGGCGGCGAGTTCTACCAGAGATGCAGATCATCGATTCACACGCGCATCTGGAGTTTGCGCAGTTTGACGAAGACCGACCGGCGATGCTCGAGCGCGCGCGGGCGGCGGGCGTCGAGACGCTGCTCGCGATCGGCAGCGGAACGAGTCCTGCCGAACGCCTTGATGCGGCGATTCCGTTTGCAGAACAAAATGACTGGATCTACGCGACGGTCGGCATCCATCCGCACGATGCGAGCGCAGCGACGGAGGAGCATTTCGCGCGCCTCGACGAACTGGCGCGGCATCCGCGGGTGATCGGCTGGGGCGAAATGGGCCTCGACTATTACTACGATCATTCACCGCGCGACGTGCAGCAGCAAGTGTTCCGGCGGCAACTGGAGCAAGCGCGGGAGGCGAAGCTGCCAGTGGTCATTCATTGCCGTGATGCGTGGGACGACTGCCTTGAGATTCTGGAGCAGGATTGGCGGTCCAGCGGGCTCGGCGGAGTCTTTCATTGCTTCACCGGGACGATCGGGGAGGCGCGCCGCGGGCTGGAGATGGGCTTTCTGATTTCGTTCGCGGGGAACATCAGCTATCCCAAGAATCAGCAGATCCGCGATGTGGCGGGCCAGATTCCACTGGATGTGATACTTACGGAGACGGATTCGCCGTTCCTGGCTCCGCAGGGGCGAAGGGGGAAGCGGAACGAGCCGGCGTTTGTCGTGGAGGTAGCGCGGACCTTGGGGAATGTGAGAAACTTAGCCGCCGATGAAGTCGCAGCCGCCACCGCGGCGAATTTTCGCAGACTTTTCAGGCTCGGAGCAGGGGGTTCCGGGCCCGCCTAGATGCAGGGCAGGTAGATAAGCGGATGGCATTCGCTGTCCAAATCGCCAAGGGAATTTTCGACCTAGTGCGAGATGATCTGGCGCTCGTGGAGCGCGAGATTGCCGCGCAGGGCGACGCCGCAATCGAGCCCGTTGCGGAGATTGCAGGCTATCTGCGCGAGGGCGGGGGGAAGCGGCTCCGTCCGGCGCTTTTGCTGCTGGCCGCGGGAGCGGCAGGATATCGCGGGCCGAGCGCGATTCGGCTAGGCGCGGTGGTGGAGATGATCCACAGCGCGACGCTCGTCCACGACGACGTGATCGACGGAGCGCAGACGCGGCGAGGGCGTCCGAGCACGAACGCGAGGTGGGGCAACCACATGAGCGTCCTCGCGGGCGACTGGCTCTACATGCAGTCGTTCGAGCTGGCGCTGCGCGAGCGGAATTTCGCGACCCTGGACATCCTGATCGAGCTGACGCAGAACATGGTCGAAGGCGAGCTGCTGCAGCTCACGCGACTGGGGCGCATCGATTTGACCGAGGCCGACGCTACCGAGCTTGCGTACCGCAAGACGGCATGTCTCTTCAGCGGCTGCGCGCGGCTCGGCGGCGTGCTGGGGCGGTTGCCGAAGAATCTGGAAGAAGCGCTGGCGGAATACGGACGTAACGCGGGGCTGGCGTTTCAGCTAGTCGATGATCTGCTGGATTTCACCGCGTCGCATGAGCAACTCGGCAAGCCGGTGCTCAGCGATTTGAAGGAAGGCAAGGTCACGCTGCCGTTGATCTTTGCTCTGCAAAATGGAAGCGCGCCGCATTCCGATGGCGATGCGAATGGGCGCGCGCCGGGCGAAGGGCGTCGGCTGGTTGCGAAGGTGCTCGAAGAGCGAGGCTTTGTGAGCGTGCGGCCGGAACAGATCACCCGTTTGGTGAGCGAGACCGGCGCACTCGAGCGCGCATCGAATCTTGCTCGCGAGTATGTATGCCGCGCTAAGGCCTGTCTGGAGGAATTGCCCGATAACGAGTACCGCCGCGCGCTGCTTGCAGTCCCCGATTTCATCCTCGAACGACAAAATTAGCCGAAACCTTTTGCCCCTCGGCGACGATTTAGAAAGAAAAAGCAGATTCCTCACACCGGGCTGGGCTTCGCCCGGGTTCCCTTCCTACGTCAGGGCAGGCGGAATGACAGAACAGGAAAATCAGGCGTTTGGTGAGTGGGTGCCCGAGTGCGGACCGGCGTTGCGCTGGTTCTCTCGCTGCAGGGATTGCTGAGCGTCCTCGATCAGATCGGAAGGCTTCCAGTCGTTATCCTCGTACCATTTGTACACGGTGCCGTCCGGGTTGATGACCGTCGTGCTCAGCGAATGAACGATTTGATCGCCGGAGACGTTGTAGTAGAGCCCGAAAAAATCGGCAACGGCGGGCAACTGTCTTGCGGGCACAACGGCGAACTCCCAACGGTCGAAGGGAGCACCGCCGGTCGTTGGATCGAACGTGCGAGCATATTTCTTGAGCACGGCGGGGGAGTCGTAGCCGGGATCGAAGCTGATGCTCAGCAGGCGAATCTTCTGTGAGCCGAGCGCGGGGTCTTTGCGCAGTTGCGCGTAGATTCGGGCGAAATTCTTCGAGACGAGCGGGCAGAAATCCGGAAACGGACAGCGTGTGTAGATGAACGTCACCAGCAGGACGCCGCCGCGGAACGCACTGAGGCGAATTCGCTTGCCGTCCTGATCGACGAGCGCGAAATCCGGGACTTTCTCGCCGGGCTGAGGCTCGTGCGAGGCGCCCGACGGCTTCGCAGCGCCGGGCGGAGCCTTCTTGGTGACGACGATGTTTTCAAGGTATGCGCCGTCATTGGTGACCACGACATCGGCCGTGATTTCGTCTCCGGGATTCAGCGATGAAAGAGACTTCGCGTCACGGACGGGATAGGGCATCGTCATCGCAGCCATGAAGCCGGGAATTTCCTGGCCGTCGACATTGAGCGTGGCCTGCTGCTGATCGATCGAAACCACTTTGCCGACGAGATGGTAGCGTTTCGCCTGCTCCTGCGCTGGTGGCTGCTCGGACTTCTTGCATCCCGCGACAACGGCCAGGAGCGCGGCGAAAAAAGCCGCAAGTGTGATTCCGGCTTTGCAATTCTTGCGAATCAGACGAACGATGAGAACCATATACACTCCCTTCAAACGTTCTAATTGTACGCCCTTCGCGGCGCAAAACTGCGCTCAGGGCGGGCTAGCACTGCAGACCGGGACATTCGTTCAGTAGTGAAACCGGTAGCGAAACTCCGCGTAGATTTCGCGCGGATTGTTGTAGTGGAACCCTCCGAACGTGAGGCTGTTGTCGGTAAGCAGGTGGTTGTTGTTGACGTTGAGCGCATTTACGGAGACCGAGAAGCGTTCGAGGAAGGTCTTTCCCACCGCGAGATCAATTTGCGTGTGGCCGGGCAGATAGGGGCCCTGGTACGGCGAGCCCTCGACGCCTGCCTCCCCGTTCGAAAAGCCTGAGCCGTAGTAGACGTTCGCTGAAGCGTAGCTTTGCCAGGGAAGGCTCGTGTTGAATCCGACATTGAGCGTATTGCGCTGATCGTGATCAAGCGCGCAGTAGACTCCGGGAACGGGACACGCGGGACCCTCAACCAAGCCGCCTGTCTCGTTACCTCGGGCCTGTGCCATCTGGTTGGAGTATGCGAGATGCACGTCTGCTCGATTCCAAATGCGAGGGGACCGGATCGTCAGCTCCGTACCCCGAATCCGGGATTGCGCGAACGTGACCGGAATGAACACGCTCGACTCGCCGATGTTGTTGTGATCGAGGAAATTCACGCCGCGGGTTTCGAAATAGTCGATGTCGAGAGACCACTTCTGCACAGGAATCGTGACTCCGAACTGATGTTCTTCGTCACGCTCGCCACGAAGCGGGGCGAAAGTACAGTCGGTAGCACTGCAGAGGTCGATGAGGGGGCCGCTGAGCGTGACGAGCGGAGGCGGCTGGTAGAAGCGTCCCCAGAAGGCCCGGAAGACCCAGTTCACGTGAGGGATTTTTAGCGTGCCTCCGATGCGCGGGTAAGTCGTATTTTCGGTGACGCCGGCTGAAAAGTGAGTGGCGCGTACGCCACCGATGAGCGTAAGCCAGGATGTGACGCTGAATTTATCGGCGGCGAACAACGCGATGTCGTCACCGGGAACAGTATCCGTCTCATGCGTCGACGGATTGCTTTCGTCCGTGAAAACGAGATTGAAGAGCTCGTCCTGGCTGGCCGCGAACGAATAAACGCCAGCCTGTATGTCGTTTTTCGGCGCGTGATAATTCAGGACCGCCTGCCCGCCGCCGTAGTTCGTCGAAAAGACAGCCGTCGTGGCGACGGGAAAGTCGTTAGCGGGACTGTGATAGCCAGCGCTGTTGTAGTGGTAGAAAGGCGAGACGGTCAGCGTCGCGTTGGGATTGAACGTATGCACCCAGGAGAACAGGGCGTATCCATCCGTCTCGAGATCCCAATCACGCAAGCCGCTGGTGGGCCACTGCGAATTGTCGAAGTCATTCGGGTTGGGATCGTAGGGGATTTGATAGTAATCGCGGCGCAATTGACCTACGAAACGAAGCTGATCGTTCGGAGTCAAGTTGTACATCAGGGATGTGAACCCGCCGTAGCCGTTTGCGGCATCGTGATAGACCTGCGGAATCGGAGTTTCGAGGCCGAGGTTCGTGCGATTTCCGTTGAGGCTCGCGTAGTAGGCAAAACGCTGCGAGTGGCCACCGAGATTCAGCTGATCGTCCGTTTGATAGAAACTGCCGATCGTGGTGACGAATTCCGCGTCGTTATTCATGTCGAAGCCGGATTTGGGGAGGATGTTGAACATGCCATACGTGCGATCCCCGTATTGCGCGCCGTAACTGCCGCGCAGAATCTCGACGTCGTCGATGTCTCTCGGATCAACGCGCGGGGCGAGACTGGTGGCGATGTTCGTGTCGGGAATGGGAACGCCGTCGATGAGCCACGAAGTCTGGTGGCCGCCGCGCATGTGAAGCATGTCGTGAGTCATGTAAGCGGCGGGCGTGAAATCGGTGACCATCGAGAGATTGTTCGTCAGGTCAGCGCCCGGAGTTTGCTGAATATCCGCGCGATCGATCAGGGTGGTGGGCGTGAACGTTTCCTGCGCGGACGTCCCCGCTTCAGCAGTGACCACGGTGGTTGCAGTCACCGGGGCAAGCGCAAGCTGGAAATGAAGAATGGAAGACGTATCGGATGCCAGCGTGAGCGTTTGTTTTTCGGTGCTGAAGCCGGAGACCGTGACGCTTACCGAGTAGTTGCCGAACGGCACGGCCGGGAATGAAAACTCGCCGTCACCATTGGTTAGCGCGGACTGAGACCAATCCGAAGTGGACGACTTGATTTGCACCGACGCATTGGCGACCGGCCGGTGCTGGGGATCGTGCACGATACCGCGAACGCTGCCGAAAACCGTCGCTCGCGCGGATGAACTGCCAAATAGAAAGGCCGCGGCGAGCAGAAAGGCGAACACCTTCTGCATAGACTCCTCCAGTCAAATTTTGAATTTTCAACTGCGGTTGAAGGAGGCTAGCTTCTGGGAGGATTAAAGGGCCCGATGGAAAAACCCTGTGTGGGTGCTTGCGAAGAAATCTGCATGGATCGCCTGAAAGCGTCCGGCGCATCGACTGCGACGAATTGCTCAGTCATGGTGGGAGCGATGGGAGCGATCAGCCCGAAATCCGGCAGCTGCTTTCCCGATTTCGTTTGGCAGTGGCACGTCATCGGCTGGCCTGCATGCGGATGAAAACCGTGCGGCAGGCAGCACATCATCGTGCACGCCGCCGACTCGCACGCCATCGCGCGTGCGACGAGCGCGAGCGGCGTCGCGAGGAGAGCGACGATGACGAGCATTGCCTTTGCGCGGCGCATCGAGTCGAGGCTAGCACGACCGGCAGCCCGGTGCAATCTCGATGCGATAGAGCACGGCGAGATTAACTACGCGCACGAGTTTGCGTTCTCAGAAACTTCGCGATAGGCTGACCACGCGATGCTGCCATTCAAGCTCATCTATCACGACGGCTACGACCTGAACCTCGGCGCGCACGTCTTTCCCTCGCAGAAGTACCGGATGATTCGCGACAGGTTGGTGGAAGAAGGAGTCGCCGCGGCGGAGGATTTTCTCGCACCGGAACCCGCGACTGATGAAGACGTGTCGCGCGTGCATTCGAAGGACTACGTTTACAAGCTGAAGACCGGCACGGTCAGCCGCATCGAAGAGGCACGGCTCGAAGTCCCGTACTCGAAAAAGTTGATCGAAGCGTGCTGGCTGGCGGCGGGCGGATCGATTCTCGCGGGCCGGCGCGCGCTGCAAGACGGCTGGGCCGCAAATATCGGCGGCGGATTTCACCACGCGTGCCCGGATCACGGCGAGGGATTCTGCGTAATTCACGACGTGGCGATTGCTATCCGGCGGTTGCAATTTGAGGGAGCGATCGATCGAGCGATGGTGGTGGATACGGATGTTCACCAAGGCAACGGCACGGCCGTGGTGTTTGGCGGAGACGGAGATGTGTACACGATGTCGCTCCATCAGGAAAACAACTATCCCTTTCCAAAGCCGCCATCCACGGTTGACGTGGATCTGCCCGACGGCATCGGCGACGCCGAGTATCTCGCGATTCTCGAAAAGCACTTACACCAGGCTTTCCACGACTTTGCGCCGCAGATTCTTTTCTACGTGGCGGGCGCCGATCCGTACCGGGAGGATCAACTTGGCGGTCTTGCGATGACGATGGCGGGACTCGCGAAGCGGGATGCTTTGGTTTTCGATTATGCGCGGCGCAATGGAGTGCCCGTGGCGATCACGCTGGCCGGAGGATACGCGCGGCAAGTGGCGGATACGGTTGGAATTCACGTCGCGACGATCGTGGCAGCGCGCGATGCCGCGCTGGAAAGTAGACATCGGGCCAGGTCGGGAGTCCGCTAGGGGTTCGTGACGGCGTCTACTTTTCGCTCCGAAATGTTTGGTCTCGATCGGAGATGCCCGCCGTTCCGGCGCCGAGATTCCTCGTCCCTCGCTGCGGCGCACGATTTCCGCGCAGCGGGAGACCCAGGGCGCGGAAATCGAGCTGCTCGGTCTCCGGAATGACAACCGCTTAAGATTGGCTCTACTGGAAGTCGAGCAGGACGTCAACGGTTGCGTTCTTGGGATCTTCCTGCAGGAATCGCCCGACTTTCTCGTAATGAAAGGGAAGCCCGCTGAAAGCTTCCTTGATTCCGTTCACGACGAAGTCCTCGTAAACAGCTCGATTGAACACGACTCCGGGTTGGATCTTCCACGCCGCACGAATCCGCCGCTCGCCTTCGAGCGAAAGCCCGGTGAGCACGAGCTTGCCCATATGGAATTGAGGTCCTTCGGCTATCGAAACCGCGTATGTGATCGTTTTAGCGCTTTCGTCGAAATGGGGCGTGGGGACGAGATTGACGTCCAAATAACCGCGCTCGGCATAGGAGTCGCGAACCGCTTGCCATCCGCGTTCGATCTTCATGCCGTCGGCGATATCCCCGTCGTGCAGCGGGATCAGCGTAGAAAGCTCGAGCATGCCGAAAACGGAGTCCCCCGACCACGTCGGCGGATGCCAAGTAAACGCAGGACCTGGATCGACGGGAGCCACGATTGCGACGCGAGGGTTGCCGCCGCTATCCACGATTCGCGCGGCCGGCGGGCCAAATTTCACGCGGAGGAATCCGTGCGAGTAATACACGGGCCGAACCTGCTCGAATTCGAACAGGATGATCGCCGCGCGCGAGTATTGCTGACCGACCACATCGGATAGACGCGTGTGAATGCCGCGATCGTTCTGCGCCAGCACATCGCCGAACTCGACGCTCGCCAAGCCGAGCCCTGAATCTTCAATGCGAAACTGCTGGATCCGATCGTCAGTGCCGGGCACGGTCGTTAGCACATGGGAAACCGGGGCGCGAACACCGCGGGAAATAAGCTGGCCCTGGACCGCGTCAGAGATAGCATCGAGAACGGAACCGCCTTCCGGCGCGGTGCCATCAAAGAGCGGAACGGATTTTTTCAACACGGAGATCAGTTCGTCGTCGGTAAACCAGGGGAAGTTGTCGAACCAAACAGGAACGGCGGGCGCATCCGAGACCTGGAACTCGACGCGAACGCCGGCATCTGTGGTTGCGTAGCGGTACTGGACACTGGAAAAGCGGCCAGTCTTCGCGAGATCGTCAGCGGCGTGCTGGAAATCGTCGTGGCCGGCCTGCGCGCCGACACGCAAAGACGTGGCGGCGACGATTTGCTCGGACGCGAACCTCGAGGAACCGGTCACTTGAACGGCTTCGAGGCGCGCTGTGGCGGGTTGGTCTTGTGCAGCGCGCGCCAACGGTGCGAGCGCGACGAATACCAATAGGCTTGCCGCACGGAGCACGGCGAGCGCCGACCAGCGAAGAGAGAAGCCGCTATTCATGCGTCGAACTACTCGACAGTGACCGATTTGGCGAGGTTGCGGGGCTGGTCCACGTCACAGCCGCGCCGCACAGCGATATGGTACGCGAGCATCTGCAGCGGGACAATCTCAAGAATGGGCGCGATCAGATCGGGAGCTGTTGGAATCTCGATGACGTGGTCCGCGATGTCGCGCGCGAGCTTATCACCTTCGGTGACGACGGCGATCACGATTCCGTCGCGCGCCTTGACTTCCTGAAGATTCGAGATCGTCTTTTCGTAGCGCAGCATTGAACTGGGATCGGATTCATCGCGGGTCGCGATCACGACCACCGGCAGGTTTTCGTCGATGAGCGCGTTGGGCCCGTGCTTCATCTCGCCCGCGGGATAACCCTCGGCGTGAATGTAGGAGATTTCTTTAAGTTTGAGCGCGCCTTCAAGGGCGATGGGATAGTGGATTCCGCGGCCGAGATAGAGAAAGTCCGTATGGCGGAAAAATTGGCGCGCGAGATCCTCAATCCGGCCGTCTTGTTGGAGGATAGTGCTGATCTTGTGCGGGATGCGCGTCAACTCTTCCATCAGTTTTTGAGATGCGGAGTTCGCGAGCTTGGCGCGCACCTGGCCGAGATAGAGGGCCGTCAGCAGGAGCGCGGTGAGCTGTCCGGTAAACGCCTTTGTGGACGCGACGCCAATTTCCGGGCCGGCGTGCGTGTAAATCGTCCCACTGGATTCGCGCGTCAGCATCGAGCCGACAACGTTGCAAATGGCAAGAACTTTCGCGCCCTTTTGGCGCGCTTCGCGCTCGGCCGCAAGCGTGTCCGCAGTTTCACCGGACTGGCTGATGGCGATGATCAGGCTGCTCTTGCCGACGATCGGATCGCGGTAACGAAACTCGCTGCCGTAATCCACTTCGACCGGAAGATTGGCGAGGCGCTCGATCATGAACTTGCCGGCGAGTCCGGCATGCCAGCTCGTGCCACAGGCGACGATCTTGACGTCCTTGAAATTGCGGAATTCTTCCTCGCTGATGTCCATTTCTTCGAGGAAAACCTTGCCGGTTTCCTGTGAAATTCGGCCGAGCAGAGTATCGCGCACCGAGCGCGGCTGCTCGAAGATTTCCTTCTGCATAAAATGCTTGAAGCCGCTCTTTTCCGCCATGATCGGGTCCCAGGTGATGTGCTGGGCCGGGCGATTGATCGGGTGGCTTTCGAAATCGCAAAGCTGGACTCCCTGCGCGGTCAGGACGGCCATTTCTCCGTCGCCGAGGAAAAAGACGCTGCGCGTGTGCTCGAGAAGGGCCGGGATGTCGCTCGCCACGAAAGACTCGTGGTCGCCGAGGCCGACGACGATCGGCGGCCCCAGCCGCGCGGCGACGATCTTGTTGGGGTCCTTCGCGGACACAGCCACCAACGCATAGGCGCCGGTCATGGCTTTGACGGCTTTCCGAACCGCTTCTTCGAGCGACGCGTCTTTTGAGAATTTTTCGATGAGATGGGCAATGATTTCCGTATCGGTTTCGGTGACAAACTTGTGGCCTTCCGCGAGGAGCTGTTTCTTCAGCTCGATGTAGTTTTCGATGATGCCGTTGTGCACGACGACGATCTGGCCGGTGCAATCGCGGTGTGGATGGGCGTTTTCCTCGGTGGGGCGGCCATGCGTGGCCCAGCGGGTGTGGCCGATGCCATAGACGCCGTCCATCGGAGTCGTGCGGATGGAGTCCTCCAGGTTGCGCAGTTTGCCCGGAGCGCGGCGAATCTCCAGCTTGCCATTTTCGCCGACGACAGCGATGCCTGCGGAGTCGTATCCGCGGTATTCGAGGCGCTTCAGGCCGTCAAGGATCAGCGGGACGACACGCTTGGGGCCGATGTAACCAACAATTCCGCACACGAGGGTTTGGCCTCCAAAGGGGAACTTGCAGCGACTTCCTTATGCTAGCACATGAGCGGCCAAGGTTTCGGATGTGGGCGGATCTGGTGTTAACTCCGATATTAGGGGTGGCGATTGGCGCACATCGCCCGTCACCTGCGGGCAGTTCCGAACTCCCGTGGGCGCTATCGACATGATTTCAGTTGAGTTGTGGCGCATCGCCGCGCTGATGATGGGATGCCTCGCGTCTTGGAGGTACGGGCTCACTTGAAGATATCGCCGCGAGCCAGGCGCGAGATGCGCCTACTCGATGATTTCGAAGCGGAATTCTTCGATCACCGGGTTGGTCAGGACATCCTTGGCGATCCGTTCGACCTGGGTCTGGGCTTCGGCGCGGCTCAACCCATCTAGATTGAGGACGAAGAACTTGCCCTGGCGGACATCCTGCACCTTGGAGTACCCAAGAGAAGAAAGCGCGCGCTGGATGGTTTGCCCCTGCGGATCGAGAACCGTCGACTTGAGCATGACCCAGACGTGGGCTTTCATGTTTCTCCTCGACTGCAAAGGGCGATTATAGCAAGCCCGCCGATTTCGCCGCGGCCCGAAAATCGTCCAGCATCTGGCGCTTTTCGATCGGCGGAAGGAACGCCGCGTTGAAGCTCTGTTCGGCGAGCTGAAGCAACTGCTCATTGGAAAGCCCCAGCGACGCCGCGCGAGAGTATTCCGTCAGCAAATCCGTGTGAAACATTCCGGGGTCGTCGGTCGAAAGCGTGACGAGCGAGCCGCCGGCAAGAAGCTCTCTCAGGGGATGGTCGGCGAGCGACGCCTCTGCCTTCCCCATCTGCTTGGCCAGAGCGCCCGTGGCCAAATTGCTCGTGGGACAGTTCTCAAGCACGATGCGCCGCAGCGCGAGAGACTTGGCTAATGCCGCGTCGTGCATCACAGCGATACCGTGTCCGATCCGCTCCGCGCCGAGGATATCGACCGCCTCGCGAACCGATTCCGGACCGCCGACTTCTCCGGCGTGGCACACGATCCGCAGGCCTTCAGTCCGGGCCAGATCGAAAGCGGGACGAAAATTCGCGGTGGGGAACGCGAGTTCGTCGCCGCCCATCCCAAATGCGACGATGCCCCCACGGTGGAGCTTGGCGGCCCAGCGCGCCACTTCGGTGGCGGCCTCTGCGCCAAACTGACGAGTCGCATCGAAAATCCAGGCGGTGCGGACCTTGCGGTAAAGCACGCCCTCTGCAGCCTCACGGATCGCCGTGAAATTGGCTTCGACGCTCTGCATGCGGCGGAGCATCACACCGGCCGATATCGTGATTTCGGCGTAGACGACATTCTGGCGGACCAGCTCGTCCAAAAGGTTCCGCGTGATGAGCGCGTAGTCCTCAGGATCGCGGAGATACGACGTGACCCACTTGAAGCTTTCGATGAATCCCGCGAAGTTTGAATACTTGTAGCGAGCCGCGACCTCTTCCGCGGTGATCGTATCGCCGTGGCGGGCGGCCAATTCGACCGCCGTCTCGGGGCGAATGGAGCCTTCGAGGTGTAGGTGGAGCTCAGCCTTTGGCAGCGAATCCAGGATTGTCAATTGCTGGGTTGCTTGGGACACGGTGTTTGTTCAGTAGGACGGCAGCTGCGGCCGTCCCGCGTTGACCCACGCGGACATCCAGTAGGATCCGATATCGGTCGAGGCGTCGGTGAGCTGGCGGATCAAAACCGCGCCCGCCTGCCCGTAAAAGCGGTCGTAATATTCGTCGTTGTAAGCGGACAGACCCTCGTGAGCGCGCCGGTCGGCCAGCAGGATATTTTCGAGCCAGGAGTGAGCGCTCAGGGACATCTCGAAGGCGTGGTCGGTCGGATCGCGAATGAAAGTGGCCTCGTTGGGCCGCATGAAGAAGAAACCCTGATAGTGATCGACGAGGACGACACCGAAGCGCTCGTTCACACCCGGCTGTCCGGAAAGGCTGCCGTCTCGGTTGGTTGTTGACCGAAACGGGTCGTGCGCCGCGGCGATGTAGTATGCCAGCGTCGCGGCCTCAATCTTGGCGTCGTCCCAATTGTGCGCACGGAACGCGTCGGTCAATCTCTTGCTATAAAACCCCACTTCCCAGGGAAGTTGTCCGTGGGCTTCGATGCTCCTCTTCCCATATTTCGAGACCGCGTCAGCATAAGAACGAGGAAGCGCCGCGAACGGAAAAGGACCGTAATGATCCAGCTCGATGAAATTGTTGTGCGATCCCGATGCGGTCCTCGCTTCAGCCTCCGCCACTTCGTTTGTATGCTGCACCAGATACGAACGGTTCGCCTGTAAAAAGGGCAGCATTTCGTCGGGGAGGGTATCCACGGCCTTGTCGGTGATCAGCCGGCGGGCATTGTCGCCCCAGCCGAACGATGCCGGCAGTGCCGCAAGCAGGATCAGAAACAGCAAGGCGACAGCACCGACAAGCCGGTTCATCGGCTCAAGTTCCCCTCAGAAGGCGCCTGCAATTTGGCCGTAGCCAGTTCGCTGTGCTTCCGGCCATAGAAATAATAGACCACTAGCCCAATCACCAGCCAGACGAAGAAGCGAATCCAGTTCGTGATCGGAAGGCCGGCCATCAGCAAGACGCAGGTCAGGATCGTCACGACCGGTGCGAGCGGCCCGCCGGGAGCACGAAATGCCCGTGGCCGCTCCGGCTCGCGGTAGCGGAGGATCAGCACGCCGCCGGCGACGAGCGCGAATGCGAACAGAGTGCCGATATTCGAAAGATCCGCGAGCGTGCCAATGTCAAGCAGACCGGCCGGTATGCCGACGACGATGCCTGCAACCCACGTAGAAAAATCCGGCGTACGAAAGCGAGGATGAACACGGCTGAAAACAGGCGGCAGCAGGCCATCACGCGACATCGCAAACCAAACGCGCGCCTGACCGAGTTGAAAGACGAGCAGGGACGAAATCATGCCCATCAGCGCGCCGATCAGCACGGCCAGACGCACGTCGCCGAAATGGAGCCGCTTCATTGTGTTCACGACGGGCGCGGCATCATCGACCAATGTTTGCCAGGGCACGATGCCCGTGAGCACCACCACGACCGCGATGTACAACACCGTGCAGATCACCAGCGTGAGAACAATGCCAATGGGCAGATCGCGTTGCGGGTTCCGGCATTCCTCGGCGGCAGTGGAGACTGAGTCGAACCCGATGTATGTGAAGAAAATGATCGAGCCGCCCGTCAAAATGCCGGGCCAGCCGTTGGGGGCGAAAGGATGCCAGTTCGCCGGATGAATGTAGCTTGCCGCGACGCCCACGAAGATAAGGATCGCAAAGATTTTCAGCAGCACCATCACGTTGTTGGTGTGCGCCGATTCCCGGATGCCGCGCACGAGGACCATCGTCAGCAGCATCACGATCACGAACGCAGGCCAGTTGAATCCGAAATGCCAGCCGGGATCGTAGAGCGAGTTTCCCGCAAGGTCGGTCAAACCGCCGGGCAGATAGGCCGGCGTGATCCAGCGCAGGCTCGGACGCCAGCCGAACCAGTCGAACAGGCCCACGACGTGCGCTGAAAACCCCACGCTGACGGCCATATTTGACACGGCATACTCGAGAATCAAATCCCATCCGATGATCCAGGCGATCAGCTCGCCCATCGTCGCGTACGTGTATGTATAGGCGCTCCCGGCGATGGGAATCATGGCCGCAAGTTCCGCATAGCAGAGCGCCGCGAAGCAGCACACCACGCCGACCAGCACGAAACTGAGCGCGATCGCAGGTCCCGCGCCGGGCCGGCCAAAAGACGCCGAGTGATGGATCAGGTATTCAAGGAGTGGAGCGTTCAGGATCGACTTCTCGTCCAATTTCTGACCGGCAATCGCCGTGCCGATCACCGTGAAAATCCCGGAGCCGATCACCGCGCCGATGCCGAGAGAAGTCAAACTCAGCCAGCCGAGCGATTTCCTCAGCCGCTTGTCGGGTCTGTCTGCGTCGGAAATGAGTTGGTCGATGTTCTTGGTGCGGAAAAGCTGTGGGTGCAATCGCCACCTTCCCCGTGCCGTGGGAGAAAACTGTACCTTGGCAAGCGATTCCACGCAACCGAGGGTTCGGGGAAACAGCCTTGTGGCGATGCCGATTCGCCACGCAGGATTCAGGCGAGCTGCAGATTCGCGTAGCGCTCGAGCAGTTTCTTCGGTCCGTAATCCTGGAAGCTGACGGTGAGCCGGCGGTCTTCGCCCTCTCCCTCAACCTCGATGATCGTGCCGAGACCGAATTTGGAGTGGCGGACGCGCGTGCCGACCAGCGGGTCGCCGGAAGCACGGCTTTCGCCGGAGCGCCGGGCCGGCGAGCGGCCGTAGGAAGATCGTGGCGGAGCGTCGCGGCGATATGAGGATTGCCCGTATGGCGAGCGCTGCCTGCGATAGCCGTAATCTTCCGAGAGTTCGGGATCCGCCTCGTAGCGCCGCGTCTCGCCCGGTTCGGACTGCGACCCGGCAGCGGCTTCGATCAAATCCATTGGCACTTCGGCCAGAAAGCGCGAGGGCAGAGAAGCGCGCATTCCCTCGCTGCCATACGCGCGGCGATAGACCGCTCGCGAAAGAACGAGAGATTTCTTGGCGCGTGTCATACCGACGTAGAAGAGCCGCCGCTCCTCTTCGATCTCGGCGCGGTCATCAAGCGAGCGGCTGTGCGGCAGCAGGCCCTCTTCAAGCCCGGCGAGAAAGACTGCGTCGAACTCGAGTCCTTTCGCGCTGTGAAGGGTCATGAGCGAAACGGCAATCGTCTCGTCATATTCGTCGGAATCGCTCGTGAGCGCGGCGCGATCGAGCATGTCTTCCAGTGTCTGGCCCTGCTCGGTCGCCTCGGCCATGGCGTTCGAGAGTTCGCGCAGGTTATCGGCGCGGGACGTATGCTCGAGATTGTCCTGCTGCTCGACCCAGTCGAGATATCCGGTTTGACCGAGGACGCGCTCGATCAGATGTGCGGGCGTGAGGCCTTCTCGCTCGTCGCGGAGGTCTTCGATCATTTTGCAGAAGTAACTCAGCGCGCCCGCCGCTTTCTTGCCGACGAGAAAATTCCGGTCTCCGATCACATCCCAGAGCGGTTTTCCGATTTCCTTTGCGCGGGCTTCGAGCGCTGCCACGGTCGTCGCGCCGATTCCGCGAGGCGGCACATTCAGAACGCGCAACAGCGCGACATCGTCCTCCGGATGGAAGAGCAAGCGCACGTAGGCGAGCGCATTGCGTACCTCGGCGCGCTCGTAGAAGCTGAACCCGCCGACGACGCGATGGCGGATTCCGAGGCGGCGCAGGACCTCTTCAAATGAGCGCGATTGCGCGCCCGTGCGATACAGGACGGCAACCCGTGCGTCAGGATCGCCTCGCACGAGCGCCGAAATCTCTCCGCAGACGAATTCCGCTTCCGCGACGGCGTCCGGAGCCTCGAAAAAGCGCAGCTTGCCACCCGAGCCGAGCGTCGCATGGAGATTCTTGCCGAGCCGGTCGGAATTGTTCTTTACAACGGCGGCCGCGGCGTCGAGGATCGTTTGCGTCGAGCGGTAGTTTTCTTCGAGGCGGATGATTCTGGCGTCCGGGAAGTCCTGCGTGAAGCGCTTCAGGTTTCCGGCGCGCGCCCCGCGCCACCCATAGATGGATTGGTCCTCGTCGCCGACGACGCAGACGTTCTTCTTCGTACCGGCGAGCAAGCGCACGAGCTCTTCCTGTGCGCGATTGGTGTCTTGAAACTCGTCGACCATCAAATACTGGAAGCGTTGGCTCCAGGCTGCGCGAACGTCTGGGTGATCCCGAAGCAGATCCACAGCGCGCAACAGGAGATCGTCGAAATCGAGTGCCGCGGCCTTACGCAAGATTTCATCGTACGCGCGGAAGATGGACGCAACATCTTTGCGGCCGGGATCGCGCATCTGCGCGGCTTGAGACTCCATTTCTTCCGGCGAAATCCCGTGATTTTTCGCGTGACTGATCTGCGCGCGCAGGGTGCGGGGCGGGTAGTCCTCCGCGGAGAGATCGAGTTGCGCCAGAACGCGCTTCACGGCGGCAGTCTGATCATCGTCGTCGTAGATGGCGAAGTCGCGCGGCAGGCCGAGGTGAACGGCTTCGCGGCGCAGCAGGCGCGCGCAGAAAGAATGAAATGTAGAAACCCACACGTCCGAAGCGTCGCGTCCGCTCGCACGCAGGAGATCGCTGATACGCTCCTTCATGACACCGGCGGCCTTGTTGGTGAACGTGACGGCGAGGATCGCGTATGGCGGCACGCCTTGCTCGATCAGATGCGCGACGCGATAAGTGATGACCCGCGTCTTGCCCGTCCCCGCGCCGGCGAGGACGAGCACTGGACCTTCAGTGGCGAGCACGGCTTCGCGCTGGTGTTGATTCAGTTCGTCAAGAAGTGAAGTCATCTGCGGAGAGCTGGACACGAAATTCTAGCCGACGGATTGCGATTCAGCAATTCGGCAATTCTGACTTTCCGAGCGCTGCGAACAAGTCTGCTAAAATCGCGGAGCTCGTAGAGGCCTTTCCCGATATGAACCGCGTCAAGCTGCCGCACTGGCTGGCCAAGATCGTTGCTGTAATGGGCGGCGGGGGACTATTCCTGGTCACGTTTTTCGATTCATCCGTGCTCTCATTTCCGCTGGTGGCGGACGCGATTGTGATGGAAGTGTCCATGCAGAAGCCGGCACGGATGCCTTACTACTGCGCGATGGCCGCACTTGGCTCGCTGGCGGGATCGTTCTGGTTGTACCTGCTGGCAAAGAAAGGCGGCGAGGCATTTTTTCACCGGCACGCGGGAAAAGGCGCGCTTCACGCAAAACGGTGGGTACAAAGCAATGCTTTCTTGAGCGCATTTCTCCCGGCAGTCCTGCCGCCGCCGATGCCGTTCAAGCCATTTATTCTTGCCGAGGGCGTGTTTCAGGTTCCTCTAAGGACATTTGTTTTCGCACTGCTGCTGGGGCGAGGCCTGCGCTATTTCGTGGAAGGAATTCTCGCGGTTCGCTACGGAGACGCCGTGCTTGTCTATCTCACGACCCATAAGGCCGGATTCGCCCTCGGGATGATCGCGTTTGTCGTCGTACTCCTCGCAGCGAACCATCTGTTGTTTCGAAGCCTCCACCCTCAGGAATAGATGCTCCTACTGGGCGTTCGAAGAAGACGCGAAAAGGAATGCTTCGCGCCGGATCTGGGAATTGCTGTCGAGATCGATGCGCAGAAAGACATTCGCGGGTTCGTCGTCATCGGAGGGAAAGCGCGCGTCATGCAACTCGACACGGTAATCGGCTTCGACGCGCCGGACGCTGGCGATGGGGATGCGAGCGTACTCGAGAAATGTCGCGGCCGCGGCAGACTTTTCGGCAGCTTCGAGGGCCGGTGAATCTTCGGGTTTGTAGCGCGTGACGCTGTTGTTGGAATCGAATTCATCGCCGCTGCCCAGCGGGACTTCGACTTCTTCCATGGTGTTGTCCGTCTCCACGACGCCGCGCCAAACGAGCGGCGTGGACACTTCCGAAAAGGCGCCCGCGGACAGCGCGACTCGACCGTGGTATTCGCGTGAAAGCAGCAAGTCGACCGCCTGGCCGTGCCAGTACGCGCGCGCGCCGAGATACGCCGCCATCAGTATCAGCGTGAAGACCGCGGCGCCCGCGCCCGTGCGCTTTTTTTGCCCGGAAGTCACCTCTTCGTTTACGAGCTTGAACAGCAGCGGGAGGAGCAGACCTGCAACGAGGAGGCCTAAAATCCAAGGATCGAAGTTCGTAGCGAGGTCCCAACCGGACCAGCGCGCGAGAAACGGCCACAGCAACTGCACTCCGACACCGCTTGCGAGATCGAGGAGAACGTGGCTGGCGACTCCGATAAGGCATACGGCAAGGGCAGGGAAAAATCGCAGAGGCATGGGCGCTTGTGCCAGTTTCTTGTGAGGCAGTCTTCTGTCCAAGACGCAGAATGCGCAAGCAACGACGCATGCCGTGACGGCAGCCCCAACGAGGGAATGCATTGCAGATCGGTGCAATCGCATGAAGGCGCTCGCTCCGCCCAAATAGCTGGCATAGTCGAGGTCAGGCGCCAGGCCAGCGATTACCAGCATTGCTGTACCAAACCGAGGAAGTTTTCGCTGGCCGGCACGCGCGAGCGCCAGGGATGAGAACGCGTGTGTGAAGGGCTCCACGGCGAAAACCTCGCTCAGCAATCCTATCTAAGAAGCCGCGGGTGTCACGATCGACAAAGCGTCGGGCACGACGCGAAATACGAGCGGAAGCGGCCCAACGGGCTCGCCATCGACCTGAGCGTATACCGGCTGGCCGTTCGCAAGCTCACAAACCGCCTCCGTCGCCTTCCACGTTTCGATTCCTTTCATCTTCCGCAGCGTGCCAAGCCATAGAGCGGGTAGGCATGCGGCGTAACCGAGCCGGCTGCGCCTCGAGTTGATCAGAAATTCGAAGGAATCCTCGAACAGGTTGGCGCCGGTCGTAATTTTGAACGGACCTCCATAGTGAACGGTTCTGCCGACCACGATGATCGTCGCTTTGCGCTCCGTACCGCACGATTGGACACGAATCTCCTCAAACCTATAGGTCAGGAGTTGGCGAAGCCCCTCGACCCAGTAGGCAAATACGCCCGTCGTCTTCTTCAGATCGGAATGCACGCCGTTGACGATCGCGCCGTCCGGCCCTGCACCCGCCACGGAGAGGAAATATCGCCCTTCGCGCGGAACGGCAGGGGAACTGTTGCCGTTCAGCGGAATGGCGATTCCCAGGGCAATCCGGCGAACGATTCCGCCAGAAATCAAGCGAGACGCGTGAGGAATATCCCACGGGATGCCCAATTCCTTGGCAAGAATGTTCGCGGTGCCGGCGGGAAGTACGGCCATGGGCAGATCGCTTCTCGCGAGACCATTCACGATTTCATTGATTGTGCCGTCGCCGCCGCAGGCGATCACCATTCCACGACGTTGTGCGACGGCTTGCTTCGCGATCATCGTGGCGGTGCCGGGCCCCGTCGTCGGCGCGAGTTCGGTCCGGATCCCCGCATCCTTGAGAATGCGCACCGCTTGCTCGATCTCCGCGAAACGGCGATGGCGCCGGCGCCCGCTCGTCAGGTTGTAGATCAGAAGCGCGTCTTGGATATGGTCCGGCATAGTTTGCCGCCAAGCTCAGGGCAAACGCGCATTGTATAATACCGGCGAGTTTTGACCGACTGCATCCCGCTGAGGTTTTCCATGCCCAAGGCCGGTACGGCGAAGTCACGGGACGTCGCAAGAGAAGCCGAAGACCTGCGCGAAAAGATTCGCCATCACGAATATCTCTATTACGTCCTCGACCAACCCGAGATTTCGGACGCAGCTTTCGACCGGCTCATGGAGCGGCTGAAACAGCTGGAAGCCGGGCATCCAGAGCTGCAGACGCCGGATTCGCCGACGCAGCGAGTGGGCGGCGCGCCCCGCGAAGGATTCCAGCAAGTCCGGCACAAGACGCCGATGATCAGCCTCGATAACGCATTCTCGTTCGAAGCGCTCGGCGAATTCGACCGGCGTGTGCGAGAACTGACGGGGCGCTCCAAGGTTGATTACGTGGCGGAGCACAAGTTCGACGGGCTGAGTCTTTCGCTGCTCTACGAAAAGGGGAAGCTGGTACGCGGCGTGACGCGCGGTGATGGCACTACGGGCGAGGACGTGACGCCGAACGTCAGGACGATTCACTCGATTCCGCTGGCGGTCGATTCGGCGCTGCTGAAAAAGGCGGGAGTTTCCGGAGATTTCGAGGTTCGCGGTGAAGCGATCATGTCGCGGGCGGCTTTTCAGGATTTGAATCTTCAGCAGAGCGAGCAGGGCGGAAAGATCTTCGCCAACCCTCGAAACGCGGCCGCCGGCGCGGTCCGCATGCTCGATCCGAAAATCACGGCCTCGCGGAAGCTGGATTTCTTCGCCTACTACATCCTTGTCGATGGCCGGTTCGCGAAGAAACGTCTGTCGGAAATTCTTCCTGCCCTCACGACGCTGCGTTTCAAGGCGAGCGAGGATTGGAAGCTGTGCCATTCACTCGAGGACGTGCAGAAGTACATCGAGAGTTGGGACTCCCGGCGCGAAAAGCTCGAATATGAGATTGACGGGATCGTCGTAAAAGTCGATGAGATTTCGCTTCAGAACGAGCTGGGCTTCACTGCCAAAGCGCCGCGCTGGGCGATTGCCTACAAATATCCCGCGCATCAGGAGACGACGGTCGTCAAGGAAATTGCCGTGAGCGTCGGCCGCACGGGCGTGCTCACGCCAGTCGCGTTTCTCGAGCCGGTGCAGATCGGCGGGGTGACCGTCAGCCGCTCGACGCTGCACAATATGGACGAAATCGAGCGACTCGGGCTGCACGCCGGCGACACCGTGCTCGTCGAACGCGCGGGCGAAGTGATTCCGCATGTCCTGCAGGTGGTGAAACACGGCAAGGAAGAGAAGCGCTTCCGCATGCCGGACAAGTGCCCTGAATGCGGCACGAAGATTCACAAAGATGAAGAGGGCGTGGCGTATCGCTGCGTCAACGTGTCATGTCCCGCGCGCCGCAGGGAATCGCTGCTCCATTTCGCGAGCCGCCATGCCATGAATATCGACGGCTTGGGCGACAAAATTGTGGACCAGCTCGTTGAAAAGGGCCTAGTAAAAGATTTCGCCGATCTGTACAAGCTCGATGTAGACATGCTCGCGGATTTGGAGCGGATGGGTGAGAAGTCGGCGCAGAATCTCGTCGACGAGATCGCCGCGAGCAAGAAGAACAGCCTTGCCCGTCTGATCAACGCGCTGGGGATTCGCTTCGTCGGCGAGAGGACCGCACAGCTGCTAGCCGGTCATTTCGGCTCGATGGACAAGTTGGCGCAGGCGAGCGAAGAGGACCTGACGGGCGTGACCGAAGTAGGTCCCAAGGTCGCCGAAGGCATCCTGGAATTTTTCTCGGAGTCGGCGAACCGCAAACTGATTGACCGCTTGCGCGCCGCCGGCGTGAACATGAAGGAAGAGCGCGCTGCGCCGAAAAGCGCGAAATTCGCGGGGATGACATTCGTTTTTACAGGCACCCTCGCGCATCGCACCCGCGAAGATGCCGAGGCGCTGGTCGCTGCGCACGGTGGCAAAGCTGGATCATCCGTCAGCAAGAAAACGAATTACGTCGTGGTCGGCGCGGACCCCGGCTCGAAGTACGACAAGGCCAAGACGCTTGGTGTTCCGATCCTTGACGAAGGTCAGTTTGAGAAGCTGCTCTCTTCGAAGTAAAAGTGTGCTGCGTAGTTTCGTTTTGGCGCGTGGGGGCGCGTGCCGCCGGAAGGAGCGAAGGCGCCATGTCCAACACACAGGAAATCGTAAGAGAAGTGGAGACGTTTTACCGGGCCTACCTCGATGCCTTCAATCGCCAGAACGTTGGCGGCTACGCCAGGTTCATGGACTTGCCCTACGCGCTCATCTCCGGCGAAGGCGGCGTGGTGGTTTGTGCAACCGAGCCCGAGCATGAGCGACTGGCGGCTCAGCTTTATGCCGATCTGAAGGCGCGCGGGTGGGCGCGTTCGGATATCGACCGCGTCCGCATCTTTCTCTTCGCTCAAAATCACGCGCTGATTGTCTCCGACATCACGCGGCGGCGGGCGGATGGTTCCGTTCTGCAAAAGAACCGCTTTTGTTACACCGCTCGACACAACGGGCAGACTTGGAAGATGAGCGCATATCTGCCCGTCGCCGACGGCTTCCTCGGCCCTGGAAATTTCCCGCGCTGAAATCAGTGCCTATCGTCGCACTGGCCCTCGAAAGGCCGACGAATCATCGTATAATTGAATTGGCGGGTGAGCCGGGTGATCGCCGGCCCTGACTTGTCGGGGCGGGAGGAAAGTCCGGACTCCGAAAACCCTCGGGCTCGTCGAAAGATGCGGCCCCAGGGTAAACCCTTCGAATTCTCCACTGGAGAATTCTCAGGGTAAAGGGCAACGCGCCTGGTAACGCCAGGGGACTGTCGCGCGGGTCCTTCGAAGCTGCCACCGGCAGCTTCTCAGGATCTTCGACGGCCACGGAAAGTGCCACAGAGAATAGACCGCCGGTGATGCTTGCACCTCGGCGACAAGCTTTCGGAAAAACCGGGAGCTTGCCTTCTTCGGTCGAGCGCATTTGGCAAGGGTGAAAAGGTGGGGTAAGAGCCCACCGCCCGAATGGCAACATTCGGGGCACGGAAAACCCCGCGTGGAGCAAGGCCAAATAGGAGGGGAGGGCTGGCCCGGCCCGCATGTTTCGCTCGCAAGAGCGAAGCTCTGACCCTCGGGTAGGCTGCTTGAGTCCCGGAGCGATCCGGGACCTAGAGGAATGATCGCTGCGTCGCGTGGCCTCAAGCATTCTGGTGCGAATCAGAATGACGGTCGCGGGGCGGACAGAATCCGGCTTACAGGCTCACCCGCCAATTTCTTAGTTATCGATAGCCTCTAGACTAGCCCTCGTCGACTCTGACGCCTGTGGACACTCACTCTGGAGCGTCCCATGTGAACCGTCAAGTGCCCATGGGAAGCTCTCGACCGAACAATCTCACTGTTGCGTTCCGGCTTCAGTAGTTCGGCATACTCAACGCAGCGTTCAGCACGGTGCGGTGGCGCACTTCATCCACCAGCACGTTGGCCCCGAAGTTGAGCACCGCCTTGGTTAGAATGTTCGACGCCAGCGTGCCATACGCGAGCACGGCGCCGTTTTCCCGGTCCCGCGCCAGCCGCAGAATGTCTTTTTCGCTGCGGAGGCGTCCGAAGTCGTAATGATTCTCCGGTCCCCGGGGCTCGACGCCGAGCGATTTCAGCACGCCGCTAATGCCATCGCGATGATACTTGTGATCGTCCTGGAAACTGACGGCGACCTTGAGCACGCCAGGGGACAATAGCTTGCTCTCGGCGCCTGCCTGATAGGCCGCGACGGCTTCATGTTCCAGATACAATGCCGCGGTCAAAATTCCCAGATCACCCTCCAGGGACTCCGCGTGAAGCAGCTTTCTATTTCCCGTCAGCAAAAACAGGACCGCTCCTGCGCCGGCCGTGCTGGCCAAGCGCAGCCATTTTCGACGCGTACTTTCCGGCTCCAGCGAGAGCTGCGTCTCTTGCGAAGTTGATGGGCCTGGGTACATAGCGTGGTTTTCTCCTTTCGCCCGCTCTTTGATCTTTTTCAGTACTTCAGACGCTGGGTCACGTCCATGCTGAGCAGTTGTTTGAAGACGGTATTGTGTCGCACTTCATCTTCCAAAATGGGAACTGCGGCGTTCAGAATCTCGCGGTTTTCGAGCTTCCCGGCATTCGCGAGATAAGCGCCCTCAGCTCCTTCCTCGAGGCGCTGCGCGAGTTTCACGACGTCGGCAGCAGAAGCAATGGCGCCGAAATCGTAATTGCTCTTCGGCTCCACGGGCGTGCCGCCGAAGCGGCGGATGTACTTGGTCAGGGCCTCCCTATGCCGCTTGTGGTCGTTCTGAAAGCTAAGGGCGATCTTCAGCTGATCGGGCGACAGCAGCTTGCTCTGGGCGCCGGCGTCATAGGCGGCGATGGCCTGGTGCTCGAGGCCCAAAGCGACGTTCAAAATCGCCACGTCACCGGCGTATTTCTCTGCCTCAGTCGGCAAAGCAGACCCAGCGGTGAACGTTGCGATGGCTGCGGAGGCTCCGCCAACCTTTAGCAACTGGCGCCGCGAAATCGCGTTTGCGATTCTTTCCTGAGTGAACATGTCTTCTCCTCCTGCACGAGGCCGCTAGCGCGGCCCCGGCGCGGTTTTAGAATCGGACTTCTGCTGAATGCTTCGTAGCTTACCAGTGGAAGCCCTGTTTGAAAGTGAACATGTTGAAAGCGGCGTTCTTCCCCTCTACCTGATTCCGGCGGTACTCAATCCCGAGGGAGAGCTTCGGGGTAACGCGAACTTCCGCTCCGGCGCCCACCTGCGCTCCAAAGAGCAGGTTGCCCTGGCCGTGCGGAACGCCGCGTGCGGCGAGTTGCGGCGCAGTGGGAACAAGGCCGCCGATCTGAGAGCCTTGCAGCAGCGCGTTCAGCACTGCGCCGAGTGTCGAGTTACCCACAGGCGCGCCCGCCAGGCTGCCCAGCGCGGTATTCGCGTTGAAGGTCTTGGAATTGTTGTCCGAGCCGATCCATACGTAGGTTCCCAGCCCCCCCACCACATAGGGCCGGAATCTGCCGAACTTCGTAACGGCATATTTCAATTCGAAGGGCGCTACGGTGAGCACTTTGGCGCGTTCTTGGACCGTGCTGGTGATCGGGAGCGGACCCGTGAGGTAGCTGGTTGGACTTGTCTCGGTCGAAGCCACATTTCCTAAGTAGGAGTTCAGTGCGGCGTTAACCAGCACATTCACGCCGGAGGTCGTCTGCATCGTCGAAACAGACCGCTGGAGGCCGACCAGGATTTCATAGGAGAGCTTGCCGCCGGGAACGTTTCTCCAAGGCAGATCAATATAACCGCCTGAGAAAAAGCCAGCATCCGCTTTGTAGGGATTCGTCGCTCCGCCCTCGAACAGGGCAATCTGTGCGCCGATGTGGCCAATGTCGGGCAGCAACTCACGCGGCGGGATGTAATCCCCAATTGCGGGGGCCGCAACTGCCGGAGCGGCGGGAGCTGCATCGGGCGCGCTGGTGGCTGAACTGGCCGCAGTCATTGAGGAGCTTCGCAAAACGGCAGGTACCAATGCGGCCTGCCCTGAAGCGTCTGGATCTAGCATGACCTCCAGCTTCTCTACGAGCGCGCTCAGCCGGTCGATCTGTCTTTGCTGTGCTTCAATCCGCGCCTGCAGCACGCTGTTCGAGAGACCCGCGTCCGTGCTCGTTGGCACTGTTGTTACCGGGCCGGTGGTGACATCGCCTTGGAGTGGTTGCGTCGATTGCGCCGACGCGGAGAACGCCGCAATTGTCAGCAGGATCAGAACCGTTGCCGGGGTGCACCAAACTCTCATCGGTCTGTGACTCATCATGATTCCTCCATGTGTAAGAGTTGGAAGGGCGAAAAGGGTAGGATTCGCGCGCCTCGCGATTAATCGTTGCTGGAATAATGCAAGCCCTCAGAACTTTCTGTGACCCGTGTCACAGACCGCCGCAATCGCTCGCGATACCCCGCGGCGTCCCGTGGGGGATCACGAGCTTCGGCGCTCCGAATGTTGAAGATTCAGCACTGAACTTGTCCGATTAGCCGACTAATCGGAGTTGACCGCGACAATTACACAATGGCGCTGGTGGTACTGAATTGGGCTTCGCGCGTTCGATTCAGGGCCAGTCTGTCTAAACGCTGAAGCGGAAGTCGCCGTTGGGTGAGCACTGCCTATCAGCGATGCGAGACGGGGAAGTTTTTCACGAGCCAATCGACAGTCAGTCCGGCGTAGGACTCCGCGAGCGGGCCAGGCGTCAAAAAATGGCTCGCGCCCTTAACCCAGATCAGGTCGCGCTGCGGCGACGCCGTCAGGCTGTCGTAAATCTTTTGAGCGTTCGGCGGGAGGGCAAGCTCGTCCTTGTCGCCGTGAATCACCAAGGCCGGAACTTTGATCTGCGGTCCGTACTTGACTGAGCTGGGCGCGCTTGGATCGCTCGGCGCTCCGAAGAAGCTGATCAGGGATCTTGCTGTCCCCATCACTGACAGGCCGTCGGGAAACCAGTTGTCAAAGCTGACTGGCTGGTTCCCTTTGCCTTGGGCGACCAATTCGCGCGCGTGCCTGAGCGTATCATCCAGCCGCCGCTTGTCCGCTTCGCTGCTCCGAATTTGAAACTCCAGATACGGCGACGGGATCGAAGCTACGAAGCCGACGGCCTTGACCGCGGGATCGTTTCGCTCAGCCATGTACAGTGCCATGCGAGCGCCGCCGAGGCTGATGCCCAAAATGGCGATCCGCGCGTAGCCCTTCGATTTCGCGTACGCGACGAACGCGGCGATGTCTTTCACCGCGTCGCTATACTCGGAGTAGGCGTTGTTGTACGAGGCACGCATGTTGGAAAGCAGAAACGCGTAGCCGTTGTCTACCAGTCCGCTGGCAAGAGGGGCATAATCATGCGCCGGATAGAGTGCCGCGCCCGTGGTGGCCCCGGGCACCATGATGACCAGCGAATCGCCGGCCCTCTGCGGCTCCCACAGCAGGCCGTTTAGCGCAACTTTATCTTCCGCTTCGACTCGAATGAGTTCCGGGCGGTTTTGCGAACTCGGAATTGGTGTGGCTGCCATGGCGCAGACAATACCCCAATCGTGCTCGTCCGATCAAGGATTTGAGGAGATGGCCTGAACATCCACCGGTACGTTGGCTCCGAAGTTGAGCACCGCGTTGGCCAGAATGTTCGACGCCAGCGCGCCATACGCGAGCACGGCGCTGTCTGCCCAGTCCCGAGGCTCGACGCCGAGCGATTTCGGTACGCCGCTGATGCCGTCGCGACGAATCGTTGCTCCAACAAAGCACGCCCTCGAAACTTTCTGTGACCCGTGTCACAGACCGCCGCAATCGTTCGCGATAGGCTGCAGGCGTTCAACCTCGCGCACCGGGGCTTTCTTACCAGGAGCAAGAGAAGGCCACACCGGTAGGTTGAATCGCAATCCCAAGTTCACTCGAAGGTTTCGCACGGATTCAGCAAAGCTCGACCATCGGGCGCGGATTTACCACAGGAGGACTAAATGGCACGGATCATTGGAGCGGTCGCAACTTCTCATTCCCCGACGATCGGGTTTGCTTTGGATCGGCATAAGCAGGACGACCCGGCGTGGGCGCCCATCTTCAAGGCGTACGAGCCGGTGCAGCGCTGGGTGAAGGAGAAGAAACCGGATGTCCTATTCTTGATTTTCAACGATCACGTCACGTCGTTCTTCTTCGACCATTATTCCGCGTTCGCGCTGGGGATCGACAACGAATACCAGGTAGCGGATGAGGGCGGTGGCGCGCGGGCGCTCCCGAGTGTGAAGGGGCACGCGGCGCTGGCGCAGCATATCGGCGCTTGCCTGGTAGCGGATGAATTCGATATGTCTTTTTTCCAAGACAAGCCCCTCGATCACGGCTGTTTTTCGCCCCTCTCGATGCTGTGGCCGCACGAACCCCAATGGCCCGGCGCAATCATTCCGTTGCAGGTGGGCGTGCTGCAATTTCCGATTCCGTCCGCGAAGCGCTGCTACAAGCTGGGCCTGTCGCTGCGGAGGGCTATCGAAAGCTATCCCGAGGATCTCTCCGTGGTCATCGTCGCTACCGGCGGACTATCGCATCAGGTGCATGGCGAGCGGTCCGGATACAACAACACTGAATGGGACATGCAGTTTCTGGAGATGATCGAGAAAGATCCCGTGAAGCTGACGGACGTCCGGCTGGCGGAATACGCGAGACTCGGCGGTTTCGAGGGCGCCGAGGTGATCATGTGGCTGATCATGCGGGCTGCGCTTTCCGAGAACATCCGAAAGATTCACCAGACCTACTATCTACCGACGATGACCGGGCTGGCGACCGCGATTTACGAGAACGAGGCCATCCAGCCAATGGCGGAGACCAACCAGCAATACCTCAATCACGTGCAGTATCAACTGGCGGGCGTGGAGAAAATCGCAGGGACCTATCCGTTCACTCTGGGCCGTAGCGTGAAGGGATATCGTCTCAACAAATTTTTGCACCGGCTGATCGAGCCGGAACACCGGCGGCGCTTTCTGCAGGAACCGGAGGTGCTGTTCGAAGAGTGCGGCCTGACCAGTGAAGAGCGCGATCTCGTGCGGCGGCGCGACTGGCGCGGAATGATTCAGTATGGAGTGATCTTCTTCATGCTGGAAAAGCTGGGAGCGGTGGTGGGCGTGTCGAACCTCCATATCTACGCCGCCATGCGGGGCGAGCCGCTGGAGGAGTTCCTGAAGACGCGCAACCAGCCGGGGGCGCTCTACTCCGTGGCGGGCAAGGACGCGAAGAAATTGGAATGGGAAACGACAACAGCTGGCGCGCCGAAGGCCGGCTAATCCGGAGTTGTTGACGGTACGGAGCGATTGAATCCAACCAAGCTGTGTTTGCAATCGAGCCTGGAGAATTGGCCTCAAAGGCCGGCACCGACTTTTTGCACGCGCGTTCAGCCGGGTGCCGCTACGCTCTCGATGAGACGGGTCATTCGGCGGTAGTGGGAGCCCTTCCAGTAGATTCGATGGCATTCGGGACAACTGAAAAATTCGTCGAAGTGCTCTCGCGTTTGAGGCAAGAGCCGGTCGCGAATCGCTTCCTTGTCGGTTTCCTGCAATAGCGAATTGCAGTGCATGCAGCGCCTGAATGGAAAGACGGATCGAATCAAATCGAAATGCCGGACCACCTCGGCCAATTGCCGGGAAGGATCGGTGGTCCGCAGGCAATATCCCCATGTGACGACCGTCCGCATCAGCAGCCCGCGGTCTCTGGTCAGGAGAATGCGCTTCTCGCGGGCGGAAATTGCGGCCAATTCGTTGTCCGCGTAGTCACTCCGGTACAGCGTGTCGAAGCCCAGCATGCGCAGGTACGCTGCCAAGCGTCCCAGATGTCCGTCGGCGACAAAACGGAGTTCGGGAGGCAACTGCGCCCGCAGGTGCTCGACGGGCGAAATATCGACGGAGCGGAAGGCCGGATACACGCTGACTCTGTCGCCATCCCGTACGGCATAGGAGAAATCGACAGGCGTGCCGTTCGCGAGGATCAGATCCACTTCGGTGTGCGGCACACCAAGGGATTCAATCACGTCTTTCACCGATCCGCTGACATCGAAGGTATGCGTGACCGTCTGCATTCGCTGCGGAGGCGGCAGAAAGTCATTCAGTTGTGCATAGAATCGAAGGCGGGCCTGCTTCATGCCGATCTGTCGCTCGCGCACACCGCTGAGTTTACCGAGTTCAAAGCCTATATCCCGAGCAGGTTCGTTTGAGATTTTGTGTAGCCGTGTTCGGTCGCCCATAGATTCAGCGGGATTGTAGCAAGTTCGTCCACCACAGGTACGGCGTGGCCGTCCTTGGTCAGATCGACCGTTTTGATGTAGTGCCGGCACGTATCGCACGCTTCGACGCGCACGTGAGTGATTCCTTCGGCGAAATAGATGGCGAGTTTGTGGACGTCTTCCTCGCCGCAGTCCGGACAAACGAGCCGACGATAATTCCATTCATGCGCGCAGAGCGAGCAGATCAGAGACCGCTTCGCTCCGTCTCCCTCCGGACGCAGCACGCCGACTTGCGGTTTCCCGGAGCATAGCGGACACGTGGACGGCGTTTCGTGAATGGGCGAGATCTCGGCGCTATCTGCGAGGCATTCCGCGTAGGGCTGGAGAAAAATCCATGAGATGAGCGCTTCGGCAGGCCCGAGCCGCGCGCTCGATGGATCACATGTCTGCCAGAAACGGGTCAGCGTGTCTTTCAGTTGGTCTTCACTTCTTGCGCGTATATCGCGCGCCGACTGCGCGAGTGCCGCCGGAGCGGATTGCTCGATCGCGGAAAGGAAAGGATCAAGGCGGGGCAGCAGAAAGACGAGGTCGAGTTCTTGCCGCAATCTGCCTGAAGATAGCTGCCTCCTGACCTTGCCGATGCGGGAATTCAGCTCGCCGTAGATCGGCTTCTGCGCTTGTGCGACGTGCTGGTAAAAGCGAAGCGCTTCCGTGGCGAACGGATAGACCTTTTCCAGAGCGCGCGCTCGCTCGATGCGCGCGTCCCACTTGCCAGGGTTCATTTTCTCGATTCAGATTCGCGCAGAAGTTGTTGAAACCAAGTGTGGTGAAGCCGGTCGGCCCAAGCGCGCGACGCGGTGCCACGGATCATGGAGTGAAACGCTCCAGGTTCGATCACCGATCCCATATACACGTGAACGATGAACAGGCCGATAGTAAGCAACGCGCAAACCGGGTGCACGATCACCGCGAGGTATCGCAGGAATCGCAGGCTCCATGGGATGTATTGTGGGAGCCACAGAATCAGGCCCGAAAGCAGCAGCAGAACGCCGCTCCAGAAAAATCCCCAGAACAAAAGCTTTTGGCCGGGGTTGAAGCGGTCCACATCCGGCATTTTCTCATCTTCGTTTCGGGCGTAATGCTCGATCGCCGCCCACCATTCCTTGTCGGCAGGCGTCTCTTTCATCTGGCTGCTCCACATGCGGTACATCAGGAGCACGGCGACAACAAACGCGACGCCAAACCACGGATGCAGTTCGCGCGAAACCGTTGTTCCGCCAAGCACGACTGCAATCCAGAAGAGCCACGGTGACCAGAATGCGAGGCCGGTCAGCATCAGATAGACGTAGGAAACTCCAGCGAGCCAGTGGACCAGGCGCTCCGCATACGAATACCGCAGCACGCGGCCGTTCGGGAGAAGATAGGGTTCCCGGCTCATCGCTTCTCTCCTTGCCCGGTCTTCTGGTCTTCTTCGACGACCTTCGGACCAAATCGCAAATAGTGCGCGAATACTCCCACCAGCCCGCCAATGATCGCCAGATTGCCGATCCATTTGAGAGGCTTCTTCCAGATCTGCACCGTCAGCGGAATCGCTGGGTTTTTCGGCAAGCCTCCGTAGGCCTCGGGATTCGACGCGTCGTGCAGGACGTAAATCACGTGCGTTCCGCCGACTCCATCCGGATCGTACACGCCCGCGTTCGCGAAGCCGGAATGGTCGCGCAATTGCGCGGCGCGCGATTCGGCCAGTTCTTTCATTTCCGGCTTCGTGCCGAAGTGCAGGCAGCCCGTGGGACACGACTTGATGCACGCCGGCTCGAGCCCCTGCGTCACGCGGTCGTTGCAGAGCGTGCACTTGAAGACCTTGCGCGCCGTAGGGCTGAACTTGGGAATGTTGAACGGGCAGCCGGTGATGCAGTAGCCGCAGCCGATGCAGTGCTCCTGCTGGAAGTCGACGATACCGTTCGCGTACTGCACGATCGCACCATCGGCGGGACACGCCGCGAGGCAGCCCGGCTCCTCGCAGTGCATGCACTGATCCTTGCGCATCAGCAACTGGAAAGTGCCGTCTTCGCGCTCGTGCTCGCTGAACTTGATCAGGTTCCAGTAATTCCACGCCGTGTCCGGCATGGTCTGGTAGGAATTGTCGAAGGTGGTATCGCCGAACGTCAGGCCGTTCCATTCGAGGCACGCGACTTCGCAGGCCTTGCAGCCGATGCACGTCGTCGTATCGATCAGCTTGCAGACTTCGAACTCGCGCTTCACTCCCTCGCCGGGAACCGAACCAGCGTGCCCTGAAATCGCCCGAATCTCAAGTGTCGCCTGGCTCATGTTCGCCCCCTACGCCTTTTCCACTTTCACGAGGAAGCCCTTGAACTCAGGGGTGAAAGCATTCGGGTCGATGACGGTTGGCGAGAGAAGATTCAGTGGCGTGCGCGCGTTCCTGTCTGCGTCTTCGGCGATTCCGCGGAAGCCCTGATGGATCGGTATGCCGATCTGGTAGACCTTCTTGCCGTCGATCGTCATGGGCTTGATGCGTTTGGTCACGAACGCCTTGGCGATGTAGCTGCCTCGCGCGCTCGTGACCCTTATTTTTTCCGAGCCGCTGATTCCCAGATCGCTTGCCAGTTCGACCGGGATTTCGATGAACGGCTCAGGAATCAGTTGCACGTTCACGGGATTGTTTTTCGTCCAGTAGTGGTATTGCTCGGTCAGCCGGTAGGTGGTGCAGACGACCGTGAAGCCATCTTCGGGCGTGCCGAATTTGTCCGCCGGCGTGGTGAGCTTCTTCACGACGGGACTATTAGACTGGTTCGGATGAAGCGGATTCTTGATCGGACTTTCGATCGGCTCGTAGTGCTCGGGGAACGGTCCGTCTGCCAGCGCACCGAGGGGGACGAATAGCCGGCCAACGCCTTCCGGATTCATGATGAACGGGCCGAGATGATCCTTCGGCTGCGAATCCGGCTTGAAATCGGGAACGTCATTGCCGACCCACTTCTGCCCGGCTTCGCTCCACCAAACCTGACGCCGCTGCGCGTCCCACGGCTTGCCGTCCAGATCGCAGGATGCGCGGTTGTAGAGGACGCGGCGATTCGCCGGCCACGACCACGCCCAGTTCGGATAGATGCCTAGGCCTGATGGGTCCTCTGTGCCGCGGCGCTGGATCTGAGCGCCTGCTTCCGTCCACGAGCCGCAATAGATCCAGTTGCCGCAGGACGATGTTCCGTCGTCCTTGAGCCATGCGAATCCCGGCAACTGCTGTCCGCTCTTGATTTCCTGCCCGGTCTTTTCGTCCTTCAAATCCGCGAGCGCTTTGCCGTTGATTTCTCTCGCCACCTCGGCCAGCGCGGGATGCTGCGGGTCGGTATACGACCACGTGAGATTGAGAATCGGATCGGGGAACCTCCCGCCCTCTTTCTTGTAGAGATCGCGCACGCGCAAGAAAATTTGCGCGACGATGTCCTGATCGAGGCGGGCGTCACCCGGCGGCGGCAGTGCGACGTTCTTCCACTGCAGCCAGCGCGCCGAATTCGTCATGCTGCCGTCTTTTTCGGCGAAGCCCGCGCAGGGCAAGCGATAGACCGTCGTCTGGATTCCTTTCATTTCGTCGGCGGAGATGCCCGGCGCACGCCAGAATTCGCTGGTTTCGTCCGGATAGATTTCGCCCACGACGAGCCATTCGGCTTTCTTGAGCGCGTCGATGTTCTTCTTGGTGTCGGGCCCGATCATCACGCCATTCATGCCGAAGGCGAAGATGCCCTTCACGTTGCCGCGGTACATGTTGTCCCAGATTTGCGTCCACGAGTAATTGCGGTCCACTTTTGGCAGGTAGTCGAACGCAAAGTTGTTCTGCTTCGTGGCCGCATCGCCGTACAGCGCTTTCAGCAGCGAGACCGCAAACTTCGGCGTGTTCGACCAATAATTGAACGAATCCCACGTGCCGGGCTTTGACGGCGTTGGAGTAATGCGCTTCAGGTATGCCGCGAAGTCGGCATCGGCGGGCGTGGGCACCTTCAGGTATCCCGGCAGGTTGTCGAAGATCCCGGCCATGTCCGTGGCGCCCTGAATATTCGAATGGCCGCGCAGCGCGTTGACCCCGCCTCCGGCGCGTCCGACGTTTCCGAGCAGCAGTTGCAGCATCGCGGCCGTACGGATTACTTGCGTGCCGTACGTGTGCTGCGTCCAGCCGACGGCGTAAATGATCGTCGCGGCCCTCTTCGTGTCGCCGTCCTTGCGGATCGAGGTGAAAAGGTCGGCGGCCTTCAGGAACCGGTCTTTCGGGATGCCCGTAATGCGCTCGACCATTTCCGGCGTGTAGCGCGAGTACTGCTGCTTCAGAAGCTGGAAGACGCAGCGCGGATGCTGCAAGTCGAAATCGTGCGCCGCGTTGCCCGGGAGCGCTGGCGGCGGTGGAGGAGCCTGACCCGGTTTCGGCGGAGCGGGCGGTGGAGCAGCTTTGTGCGGAGCTTCTGCGGCGACTGGCTTGCCCGTCAGATCGCCGCCTTCTTCGTAATTCCAAGTAGATTTGTCGTAGGTGCGCGCGGCCGGATCGAAACCAGAGTAGAGGCCGTCCTCCGGCAGCTTGAATCCGTCCTTCACTACGAACGCGGCGTTCGTATAGTTGAGGAGATAGTCCTTCGCAATGCGATTGTTCGCGATCGCGTAATTGATCAGACCGCCCAAAAACGCGATGTCCGTGCCGGCGCGAATCTGAAGGAAGAGGTCAGCCGTCGAGGCGGTCCGAGTGAAGCGCGGATCCACGACGATCATTTTGGCGTTGCGGTTGCGCTTGGCTTCGATAGCCCACTTGAATCCGCACGGATGGTTTTCCGCCGGATTCCCGCCCATGATCAACATCATGTCGGTGTTCTTGATGTCGATCCAGCCATTGGTCATCGCCCCACGCCCGAATGTTGGTCCCAAACTTGAGACCGTGGGGCCGTGTCAAACCCGGGCCTGATTTTCGAGGTAGCAGACCCCCAGGCTGCGCATACTCTTAACGACCAGGAAGTTGAACTCGTTTGTGTCCGTGCAGCCGCCTGTGAAGGCGATGCTCTCGCAGCGGTTGACAGTGTGGCCCTGTGCGTCTTTCTCCACGAACGTCGCGTCGCGTGTTTTCTTCACGCGCTGCGCGATTTCGCTGAGCGCATCGTCCCAAGAGATATCTTCCCAATCCGTGCCGCCGGGCCGGCGAACCTGCGGCTTGAGCAGGCGGCGTGAGTTGAGGATGTCCTGTTCGAGCGAAGCGCCCTTCGGGCAGAGTGTGCCGCGGTTGATCGGGTGGTCCGGGTCGCCCTCGACGTGAATCACCTGCGGCGTCACGTTCTTGGCCTTGTCGCCGAGCGTGTAGATGATGATGCCACAGCTCACCGAGCAGTACGGGCAGGTCGAGCGCGTTTCCGTGGCGCGGGCGATTTTCAGTTCACGGAGTTGCGCGTAGGCGGGCTTCAGATCAAAGCCGAAGACCGTTGCCGCCGTGCCTCCGACAGCCGCGATTTTCAGGAAATCTCTACGATTCGTCTCCATCTCATGAACCTCCGGATGCTGGCTGTTCGCTGATCCCGGCAATGTGATTCACGTGCCCATTCTTCGGGTGCACTTTCTTGAGGAGATTTCGTGTTGCGGGCGTTGCATGCGCACAGGGGCGCGAAAGGCCGCATGGGTTGTAAAAAGTGAGAACCGCGGATGAGACCCAACAAACACCGGACGGCAGCCGGGTAGCACGCCGTTGCTTCGATCGAGCGTGGGCAATTCGAACATGAACCACCTCCCCCGAGGGGTGGCCGAGGCGACGCAATTATGTGAATCGTTCCCCGTTCCTGTCAATCATCTTGTCGGCGCCGAAAAATGAAGCTGCAGCTGCAAAAGTGATCTGTCTTTTTACGTATTGCATGAGCAATTCCAATCGACTAAAAGCGACGAAGGTATTACGAGGACACATGACGGCCGTCCGGTACTACGAGTATCTTCTGAGGTAATCGTCGACGGCTTTGGCGGCGCTGCGGCGCTCCTCAAGATCTAAACGCATCCGCAGTGTTTGCTAATATTGGGCTAGAATTCTGTTATGGGCGTACGGCAGTTCAGCGTAGGGTTGTCTGATCTGCCTGGACTTCAGATTGTGCAGCCGATCGACTACATTCCACGCGCTCTGGCCGCCTCGGCCCTGTAGATCGAATTGTAAACAGCATCTCTATATTCGCCCGAGCCATCTTGAAAATCGTTCAACGCGAGCATGTAAAGATCGATCCGGTTCCTGCTCTCGTGGACTAGCGTCTCAAGTCGAAATGCTGCAAACATCCGGGTCTTGAGAGACGCTGTCATTGGACCGGCCAGCTGAATAAGCTGCTCCTCGTTCTTCCCTTCGATCTCTTTCCAATGTTCTTCTAGTTGGGGCCCTTGCACCACGTCGTCGATCGATCCAATCTTGAGGCTGATGTGTGAGACTCTACCGATTCCTGCCGCCAGATCGTGTACCGTCGTCAGTTGCGAATCTAGATTGGCCGGAAGCTTCCAACCGGCGAAGCAGCTCTGCACAGTAAGGGCAAATACAGCAGGGCACGCGTACTCGCAATCTTCAAGGACCTCTGAAGCTCCCAGGCTCTTCACCAAAATGGGCGGAAACGAAGAATCGCGCACCAGAGCTGAAATGTATATCGCTCGCTTTGCGGCTGTCGGGTCAGCCCGGAGGAGGCGCGGATAGTCGCGTAGGCTTTGTTGAATACGAGGAACATATTTCTGTGGAGTGTCCAGAATCGCCCGCAGAGCAGCGCGCTGATCCGCCAAGGATTGGGAATGAAGGAGAACGTCGTAGTCATCGCTCGCATTCGTTCCACGTCCGTCCGCGAGGCGTGAAACAGGAGGTAACAAAATCAGACCAAGAAAAACCAAATAGCGAAGGAGATTCAGCATGCCAGTTTCTCGGCCAACCGTGTCCACATAAAGATAAATGGCATCACTTGAAGGTTGGGTTTTTCTGGGGTGCAGTGTTTCAAGGCGAGCAAGAGGTCGCGTGTCATCACTGACCGACGTGACCGTCGGGGATTGAACCGCAACCCTCCCGGACAGTGCTACTGGGAGGTCCTGAGGTAATCGTCGACGGTTTTGGCGGCGCTGCGGCCTTCGGAAATCGCCCAAACAACGAGAGATTGCCCGCGGCGCATGTCACCCGCAGCGAACACTCCGGGGACGGAACTCATATAGTTCTTCGTCGCGATGTTGCTGCGCGAGTCCAACTCCACGCCGAATTGCTCGAGCATTCCCTGTTTCACGGGACCTGTGAAGCCCAGCGCAAGCAACACCAGATCCGCACCTAGAGTGAACTCGGTGCCGGGCATTGCCTCGAATTTCGGCGGAGGGCCGACGCGCACGGCGTGCAGTTGCTTTACATTGCCATTTGCGTCGCCGGTGAGCTTCGTCGTATTCACGGCCCAGTCGCGGATGCCGCCCTCTTCGTGCGCGCTTTCGGTGCGGAGCTGCAGCGGCCAGAGCGGCCAGGGCGTGGTTGCGTGGCGCTCCTGCGGGGGCATCGGCATGATCTCGAATTGCGTCACGGACGCCGCCTGCTGCCGGTGCGCGGTGCCGAGGCAGTCCGCGCCGGTGTCGCCACCGCCAATGATCACCACGCGCTTGCCTGTGGCAAGAATCTGATCCGGGACAGTGTCGCCCGCGATCCGCTTGTTCTGCTGCGGCAGATACTCCATCGCGAAATGAATGCCCTTCAGTTCGCGGCCGGGCACTCGAAGGTCTCGCGGACTTTCCGCTCCGCCAGTCAGGAGAATCGCGTCGAATTCCTTCCGCAGATCGGTCGCCGGGATGTCGCGGCCCACGTGCGCCTTCGTTTTGAAAACGACGCCCTCGGCCGCCATCTGCTCGATCCGGCGATCAAGCACATGCTTCTCCATCTTGAAATCAGGGATGCCGTAACGAAGCAGGCCGCCGATTCGGTCGGCTTTCTCGAAGAGTGTGACGGAATGCCCCGCGCGAGCCAGTTGCTGCGCAGCGGCCAGTCCGGCAGGTCCCGATCCAACGACGGCGACACGTTTGCCCGTATGGGAGAGCGGCGGCTCGGGCTTGATCCAGCCTTCCTTCCACGCATGCTCGACGATCGTCTTTTCGATCAGCTTGATCGTGACCGGCGGTTCATTGATGCCGAGGACGCATGCAGCCTCGCACGGCGCCGGGCAGATGCGCCCCGTGAACTCTGGAAAATTGTTTGTCGAGTGGAGGACGCGAATCGCATCTTTCCATTCATTCCGGTAAACCAGATCGTTCCAGTCGGGAATGATGTTGTTCACCGGGCAGCCCGTGTGGCAGAACGGAATTCCGCAGTCCATGCAGCGCGCGCCCTGCGTGCGGACCTTCTCGTCCGGATACGGCTGATACACCTCGAAGTAGTCGTGGGTGCGCTCTTTTACATCGCGCCGCGTGGGCGTCTCGCGCATGTATTCCATGAAGCCGGTGACCTTACCCACGGATCACCTGCCCGTTGGCTTGTTTTCCGGCCTGCGCAGCGAGCACCACCGGAGCCACTCGCGGTATCCCGAGCACGCGCTTGTACTCGTGCGGGAAGACCTTGATGAACTTCGGCAGTGTGGCCTCCCAATTTTCAATGATCCACTTCGCCTGCGGACTGCCTGTGAGTTCGCTGTGCCGCGCGATCAACTGATGCAAAATCTCGATGTCTTTCACATGCGTCACGGGCTCGAGATCGACCTCGGTGTGATTGCACTTGACCGCCGCGAAATCGCCATAGCCATCGAGCACGTAGGCGATACCGCCCGTCATGCCGGCCGCGAAGTTTCGACCCGTCCGTCCGAGCACCACGACCAAGCCGTTGGTCATGTACTCGCAACCATGATCGCCGACGCCTTCCACCACCGCCGTCGCGCCGGAATTGCGCACAGCGAAGCGCTCGCCCGCCATCCCGGCGAAAAATGCCTCGCCGCTCGTCGCTCCGTAGAGGCAGACGTTTCCGATCAGGATGTTTTCTTCCGGCACGAACTCGGATTTGCGAGGGTGGTAGATGACGAGCCTTCCGCCGGAGAGCCCCTTGCCGACGTAGTCGTTGCCGTCGCCTTCAAGCGTCAACGTCACGCCGTTCGCCAGGAATGCGCCGAAGCTCTGCCCGGCACAGCCCGTGAAATGAACCTGAATCGTATCCTCCGGCAATCCGGGCGATCCGTATCGCCGCGCGATCTCGCCGCTCAGCATCGTGCCGACCGTGCGGTGGACGTTGCGAATCGGCATGCTCAGCGCAACCGGCGTCCGGTTTTCGATCGCATCTTGCGCCATCTCGATCAGCTTGTAATCGAGCGCTTTTTCGAGCCCGTGATCCTGCTCGATCATCTTGCGGCGTCCTACATGGCTCGGCACCGGCGGATCGTAGAGTACCGCGGAGAGGTCGATGCCCTTGGCCTTCCAGTGCGTGACGTCTTCGCGCTGCGCCAGGCAATCAACGCGGCCGACCATCTCGTTCACCGTCCGGAAGCCGAGCTGGGCCATGATCTGCCGCAGATCTTCTGCCACGAAGAACAGGAAATTGATCACGTGCTCGGGCTGCCCTGTGAATTTCTTGCGGAGCGCAGGATCCTGCGTCGCCACGCCGACCGGACACGTATTCAGGTGGCACTTGCGCATCATGATGCATCCCATCGAGATCAGGGGCGCGGTCGAGAAGCCGAACTCCTCCGCTCCGAGTAGAGCGGCGACGGCTACGTCGCGGCCCGTCATCAACTTGCCATCAACCTGCAGGCGCACTCGGCTGCGCAAGTCATTGAGCACCAAAATCTGCTGCGTCTCCGAAAGGCCCAGCTCCCACGGCACGCCGGCATGGCGAATCGAACTGATCGGCGAAGCGCCTGTGCCGCCATCGTAGCCGCTGATCAGGATCACGTCGGAATGTGCTTTCGCAACACCTGCGGCCACAGTTCCCACGCCCGCTTCCGCGACAAGCTTGACTGACACGCGAGCCCGGGGGTTGACGTTTTTGAGGTCGTGGATGAGCTGCGCAATATCCTCAATCGAGTAGATGTCGTGATGCGGCGGCGGCGAGATCAGTCCGACGCCGGGAATCGAATGCCGCACGCGCGCAATCACTTGATCGACTTTGTGCCCGGGCAACTGGCCGCCCTCGCCGGGCTTTGCGCCCTGCGCGATCTTGATCTGCAAGTCGTCCGCGTTCACCAGGTAGTTGGTCGTCACGCCGAATCGCGCCGAGGCCACCTGCTTGATGGCGCTGCGCCGCAGATCGCCGTTTCCATCCGGCGTGAAGCGCGCTTCGTCCTCGCCGCCCTCCCCGGTATTCGATTTTCCGCCGATCCGGTTCATCGCGATCGCGAGCGTTTCATGCGCTTCCTTGCTGATCGAGCCGAATGACATTGCGCCGGTCGCAAAGCGCTTCACGATTTCCGACGCGGGTTCCACGTCTTCGATCGGCACAGGATCGCCGGCCGGCTTGAAGTCGAACATCCCGCGCAGCATCAGGAAGTCGCGGTTCTGCTGGTTCACGATGTCGGCGAACTCGCGGAAGGTCTCCGGCTTCGACTGCCGCACGGCGTGCTGCAGCTTGCTGACTGAGAGCGGATTCAGTAGATGACGCTCGCCGCGCACGCGATATTGGTACTCGCCGCCGACACGAAGTTCCGTATCGGATTCGGTCGGCGCCTGCATGGCGAATTCGTGCTTCATCAAGGCTTCTCGCGCGAGGACTTCCATGCTGACGCCTTCGATGCGCGACGAGGTGCCCGTGAAGTAGCGCTCTACCAGCGCGCGGTTCAGGCCGATGGCCTCGAAAATCTGCGCGCCCTGATAGCTTTGCAGGGTCGAGATGCCCATCTTCGAAAAGGTCTTGAGCAGGCCCTTGTCCGTGGCCTTCATGTAGCTTTTGAAAACCTTGTCCCACGAATATTCGGCAGGGAAGTGGCCGGACTTGTAGAGATCTTCCAGCGTTTCGATCGCGAGATAAGGATTCACGGCGCTCGCGCCGTAGCCGAGCAGCAGCGCGAAATGCATCACCTCGCGCGGCTCGCCGGATTCGACGATCAGCGCGACCTGGTTGCGCGTCTTCTCGCGAATCAAATGATTGTGCACCGCTGAAAGCGCGAGCAAGCTCGGAATTGGAGCGAACTCGCGATCCACGCCACGGTCGGAGAGGATCAGCAGTGTGTAGCGCTCTTTGACTGCCTGCGAAGCGCGGGCGCACAGATCCTCGACGGCCTTCTCCAATTCCTCTGCTCCGTTGGTCGCGCGGAAGAGGGTCGAGAGAGTCGTCGCGAGGAAATCTCCCCACTTCACGCCACGGAGCTTTTCCAGCCGCCAGTTCGAGATGATCGGATGGCGCAGCTTCAGCGTATGCGTGTTTTTCGGCGTCTCATCCAGAATGTTTCCTTCGCACCCGATGTAGCTATTGAGCGACATCACCAAGTCTTCCCGGATCGGATCGATGGCCGGGTTGGTTACCTGCGCGAAGGACTGCTTGAAATAGTTGAAGAGCAACTGCGGCTTGTCCGAAAGACACGCGAGCGGCGTATCGATCCCCATCGAACCGACGGGCTCTTCGCCCTTGATTGCGGACGGCTGAAGGATCGTTTTCAAATCCTCGTCCGTGTAGCCGAAGGCGCGCTGACGCATCAGAATCGTCGTGTGGTTGGTCGATTGGACGTTGGTCGGTGCCGGCAGATGGTCGAGCGTGATCTGGTTTTCGCGAATCCACTTCGCATACGGCTGTCGCGCCGCGAGCTGCTTCTTCACCTCTTCGTCTGAAATCAGCCGCTTCCGTTCGGTGTCCACCAGCAACATGCGGCCGGGCGCCAGGCGGCCCTTCGTGCGGATTTCTTCGGGCTTGATCGGCAACACACCCGCTTCCGAGGCCATGACCACCAATCCATCCGTGGTCACGAGATACCGCCCCGGACGCAATCCGTTGCGGTCAAGTTTGGCGCCGATCACGCGTCCATCAGTAAAGGCGACTGCGGCGGGGCCGTCCCACGGCTCCATCAGTGAGGCGTGATATTCGTAGAAAGCCTTCACATCCTCGGGCATCGTGGGATCGTTGTCCCAGGCTTCGGGAATCAGCATGGACATTACGTGCGGCAGGCTGCGGCCCGCGAGCGTGAGCAGCTCGACTGCGTTATCGAGCATGGCGGAGTCGCTGCCGCCCGGGGTGATGATCGGCAGCAGCTTTTGGAAATCCTTGCCAAAGAGCGGCGAGGCGAGCACGGATTGGCGCGCGTACATCCAGTTCACGTTGCCGCGCAACGTATTGATCTCGCCGTTGTGGCAGACGTAGCGGTAGGGATGCGCCAGCTTCCAGCTCGGGAAGGTATTCGTCGAGAAGCGCTGGTGCACCAGGCACAGCGCGCTGGTCACGTCGCTATCCGACAGCTCTTTGTAGAAATTCGCGATCTGCGGCGCGAGCAGCAAGCCCTTGTACACGATCGTCCGGGACGAAAGTGACGGCAGATAGAAGAAGTCTTTCTCCTTCAGATCGCTTTCCGCGACCAACGCCTCGGCGCGCTTGCGCACGATGTAAAGCTTACGCTCGAGCGCGTCCTGGTCCATTCCGCGCCCACGGCGGATGAAAATCTGCTCGATGTACGGCTGCGAACTGCGCGCGAGGCGCCCGATCGTGTCTCCGTTGATCGGCGTGTCGCGCCACCCGATGACGCCCAGCCCTTCCTTTTTGGCGGCCTTTTCGAGAATTCCTTCGCAGAGAATCCGCTCTTGCGGATCGACCGGCAGAAACACCATCCCGACGCCGTATTCTCCCGGCGCGGGCAGCGTGAAACCGAGCTTCGCGCACTCCCGCTCGAAGAAAGCGTGAGGAATCTGAATCAGAATTCCTGCGCCGTCGCCGGTCTCTGGATCGCACCCGCACGCGCCGCGATGCGTCAGGTTGATGAGGATCTGAATGCCCTTGGATACGATGTCGTGCGACTTCTGGCCTTCGATATTCGCGACGAATCCGACGCCGCACGCATCGTGTTCATGCCGCGGCGAGTAAAGACCCTGCGCCTTTGGCATGCTCAGGAAGGGATACGGCACTTCCTCGCTCTGTTTCTTCGATTTGGGATTCCCGCTCATCAAAATGACCTGTGGCCCTCGTCTACCCCAGCATCTCGAAGAGTGCGGCTTGCCGGACACTTCCAGCCCGCTCTCGACATCTCTGGGAAGCCCGGCGGGGATAGCCAAGCTCCCACATACTATACACCGGACAGGCCTTACTTGGCTTGCATTACGTTCGTGCGCTGGCGGGCAGTTTCGTTGCACCAAAGACGGCGGAGGCATACGATATGTTTTCAAGGTCTACACTGGGGTCTTCATGTACATTAGTGGCTCGGGCGGAAGATCAGCCATTGCGTTGTTTGCTCTTACCATAGCAGCACAATTCTCTACGTTGTTTGCGCAAGAAAAGTCGAAGGCGCCGGGGCCCCCTTGTTCTAGTGTGCCCGTCTCAGTATCGGATCATAGCGGCCGAGTCGTCTTGGGCATAACGGCCAGTAACTTCCGCGCTCGAGTCCGCGGGCGTCCAGCAACAGTCCTCAACGCCGCAATTGATAGAGGCCCACGACGAATCGCGCTGCTTTTGGACGCTAGTGCAAGCATGGTGGAACCGGAGTCGGCCACTTGGAAACCGGCGCTAGCAATTGCAAAGACCCTGGTGGAGGGTCTGCCTCCAGAAGACTCAATTGCGTTCCTCTCTTTTGCAAGCCGAATAGAACGGAGGACCGACTTCACGCAAGACCCCAAGACGGTCCTCCAACAATTGGATGGTTTGCAAAGGGAAGCAAAAACTCTCCCAAAGGATATGCGCAAGACCGCGCTATGGGATAGCGTCCTCGAAACGCTTCGCCTGTTCGATCCTCCGCGTGTCGGTGACTCGATCTATGTCATTACTGACGGCGACGACAATCGCAGTCTTGCTGGCCCTGACGACGCCGAGAAGGCCTTGCTAGCTACCCGCGTACGCTTTTTTGCGCTGTTTCCTCCAGGCGTACCGCCGCTTCCGGATAATGACGTGTCTTTCTCACCGGTAACGGGACGACCATTACAGGCGCGAAAGGACTTGGAAAGAGTTGCGGATATGACTGGCGGGGCACTGATGGCAATGTATCATCCGTGGATTAACGGAGATACTGAACCGCTCAGCCCTGCCGAATTGACTGTGGCCTTGGAACAACTGCGTGCTCTCACCGATTGGTTCTATCGACTGGAAGTCGAGCTGCCAGGGCCTATCGACAAAGTTCGAGACTGGCAATTTGAAGTCGTGGATCAGACACGGAGCGGCAAGCTGGCTCTGGTACTTCGCTACCCACGTAAGGTCGTGCCGTGCGAGGCCGGCCAAGGGCATTGGCGCTAGAATCGCTTGCGGCGTTGCTGCTATTCCGGTTTGAGTTTCCCAAACTGATTCGGCGGAAAGCGACCTAAGACACCCATGTCCGGCGAAGCACAGGCTGCTGGGTGTACGCCTTTCCTCCTTACGAAGTCCTTATGAATTGCTTACAGGGGACTTACGGCTCTCACGCCACAATGCTTGTGGCCGATGATCCAGCCTCCTAAACGCGGCGATCGCATTGGACGGTACCGAGTGGACGATCTCGTCAAAGCCGGCGGTATGGCCTCGATCTATAGCGGCACGGACGTCGTTTCGGGCGGGAGAGTCGCAATCAAGATTCCCCGCCCGGAACTGGAATGCGACGCGCTGTTCTTCGAGCGCTTCCACCGCGAGGCGGATATCGGGCGCAAGCTCGATCACCCGGGCGTCGTGAAGGTCTTGCCCGCGGAAGACGATTCGCGCGTCTGCATGGTGATGGAGTGGGTCGAGGGCCGTCCACTCCGCGATGTTTTCGACGAGCAGAAGAAACTCTCCCCTGAGAGGGCGGGGCGCATCGCCCTGCAAATCTGCGCCGCGCTCGGCTACATCCACGACCACGGCGTGGTTCACCGCGATCTCAAGCCCGACAACATCATGATCGACGATCAGGACAACATCAAACTGATCGATTTCGGAATCGCCCGAGAAGCCGGCACGCGCCGGCTCACCTTCGCCAGGCTCACCAAAAGCATGGGCACGCCGGACTACGTCTCGCCTGAACAGGTGAAAGGCAAGCGCGGCGACGCCCGCAGCGATATCTACGCGCTCGGCGTAATCTTCTACGAGATGCTAACCGGCGAGGTGCCGTTTCGCGGGCCGAACCCGCTGGTTGCCATGAACCAGCGCCTTATGACCAACCAGCCACCGGCCAGCGAAGTCGACGGCCAAATTCCCGCGCCGCTGCGCGAAATCATCCGCCGCGCTCTGGAGCGCGAGCCCGTCAGACGCTATGCCTCCGCCCGGCAGTTCGCTCACGACCTCGAGCGTCCAGACGAGATCGAATTCGCTCGGCCCGCGGACGCTCCTATCGAAATGCGACGCCGCCCGTCTGAGCCAAAATTGACCCTGGCTTACCTCGCACTGGCGTTGATCCCCGTCGTAATCTTCGCGCTGCTCCTCATCGTCGCTCGCCGTTAGTCGGAGGTCTACGCATCCGGAAACGCTGCCGCTTGCGTGGCGGCAGGCTCGATCGATATTGACACGCGTGTTGCGAGAGAGGATTATTCCCGCGCTCGCGCGGCGAGGCCGTGGCCTTTGCTCCCATTGAACGGAGACTCGATGGATAGCGGCACGCAAAGTAAAACCTTCTACGGTTGGAAGCTGTTGGTCATCTTCTGGGCCGTCATCGTCTTGAACTTTACGTTTCCCACCTTCGGCACGAGCGTGGTCAACACATACATGGCCAAGGCCATGCACCTGAATCGCGAGAAGCTCGGCCTCGCCTTTTCTGTGTTTAGCCTGATGGCCGGCTTGCCGGGGCCGCTCGTGGCGGAGTCGATCAACCGGTTGGGGATTCGCATCACGCTGGTGATCGGTACCCTGCTGACTTCTTGCGGTGCGCTGCTGATGGCTGCATACGTGAAGACGGCTTTTCAGGCGCTGCTCGTGCTCGGGTTCATCGTCGGCGCGGGAGCGGCGATGGCGGGCACAATCGCGCCGCAAGTCGGAATCGCGCGCTGGTTCCACAGGAGGCGAGCCCGCGCGATGTCCCTCGGCCTTACGGCTTCAGGCTTCGGCGGCTGTATCGCGGTTCCAACATTGAACGCAGTGATCGCGAGGTCAGGAGGAAACTGGCGCGCTGCGTGGTGGTGCATGGCGTTGATGTCGCTGGTCGCCGCAATGGTCGCGGCATTGTTTGTTAAGGAAAGCCCGGCGCAGATGAATCAAGTGCCCGACGGCGAGGATACAGCCACCTCACTCGCGTCGCCCACACAGACGCGCAGCCGTGGCGTTTACAAGACTACAGAAGATTGGACTCTCGGCGAAGCGCTACGATCGCCCACGCTTTGGCTACTCGTGCCGACGTATCTGGGATTTTTCATGGGATTCTTCATTTACGTCGCACACGGCATCGCGCACCTGGTTGGGTTGGGACATCCGCCGGCCGAAGCGGCGCGATCGATCGCGCTGATTTTCGGCTCCTCGCTGATCGGGCAGGTCGTGGTCGCGACGCTGGGCGATCACGTCGAACCCAGGTTTCTCTCCGCAGTTGCTGTGTGCCTCTACGGCGGCGGCACGCTGCTCGCGATCCACGCTTCGGACGTTACCACCATGTACGTTTACGCGATCATGATGGGCGCCGGGTTCGGCACCGCCTTTACGTGTCTGATGACGATCCAGAGCAATTATTACGGACCGAAGGTGTACCCCGCGCTTCTCGGCATGACGATGCCAGTCGGCACCATCCTTGGCGCGATCGGTCCAGTGGCGGCGGGACGTTATTTCGATCGCTACGGCACGTATGCGGGCGCGTTCGAGGTGGTTGCGGCGCTCTGTTTTGTGAGTGCGGTCATGTACTTGCTCGCGACTCCCCCCGTGCGCCGCCGCGCAGCGAAAAGCATCGACCCCGCAGCCGAAACGACTTGATCAGCGCTCGCCGTTAGCGGTCCCAAAGAACCTAATCACTCGGTCTTCGTACTGCTGTGGAGCGCGGCCAAGCGCCGACGCGTGCTCGGCACCCTCGACGACCCACAACTCCTTCGGCCCAGTTGCGCTTCGGTAGATTCGCTCGGCGTGGCGGCAGGGAATCGTGCGGTCGAGCGTGCCGCAGATCAATAGAACAGGAAACGCGCGCTCGGCCACCGCCTTTTCCGGCGACACATCATCGGGATTAAACCCGCCGGATTTTCCGAGCGCCGCCAGCGCCATGATCGGTGCCGGACGAAACAGAGTCATTCCGAGCAGCGGACTGACATGCAGCCCGGCGTAGTCGTAACTGACGTCGCGCAGGCTCGCAAACGGGTCTTCTGCGACCACGGCTTCGATGCGCGGCTCCACGGCCGCCGATTGCAGCGCAATCGCCGCGCCCATCGAAACGCCGAGCGCGTCGAGGTGCCGAACGCTTTCGCTTGCATATAGCGCATTCACGATCGTGACCGTGTCGTTGCGCTCCTTCCACCCATACGTGGCGATGTCGCCGCCGCTCTGTCCGTGGGCGCGAGAATCCATCATCACAATGCTGTATCCATGGCGAAGGAGAAATTCTGCGTGGCCCAACACGCCGCTGCGGTTGTCCGAAACGCCGTGAAAGAGCAACACCCAGTCGCCGTTCGGCGCCGCAGGGCGGACCTTCCATCCGCGGAGGTCCACTCCATCTGGTGCCAGCACGACGAAATCCTCTTTCGTAGCCCCGGTGCGCGCGAGCATCTGATTTGCTTGCTCGGCACGATCCGGATTCAAATTCATCGGGTGGAGGAGTCCCGGACCGATCAAATGCCCCAAAAACGCGGCGGCGACAGGAGTCAGCAGAGCCAGGGCAATCAGGGCGTACCCAACGCGGCGCATGAAGGCCTCTGATTGTTATTACGAGACTACGAAACCGAATGTTTCAGGGCTTGGAGTGCTCGCGCACCATGCGGATGGGCTTGATGAGTGTATCCTTCGGGACATCTTCTTGATGATCGAGCACAGGGGCGAGCTCGCCCTCTCCCGCGTCGAGCGGCACGAATTTCCAATTCATACCGGGGCGGTACTGATCTTTCTCAAGGACGATGAAATAGAGCTCCCCCGATTTGAAGTGGATGTTCAGGAGTGGCGCGTCTCCGTCGTCCTTGTGCGTGCCGTCGGCGAGATTCCCGTCCTTGTCGACGCTGATGTCGAAATTGTTCAGCGTACCGCTCAGCTTTCCGGCCTGCTCCTTGAGGATGAGAATCGCGAAGACATCGCCCTTGTAGGTCGCCTTCCATGTACCGACGAATGCTTTGAGGTCGGGCTGTCTTTCGTTCGCTTGCTTATTGTCCTGACTGGCGAACTCTGGCGGAGCGACAGAAGCGAGAATTGGGAGGGCGATGATCACCGCCGCAGCAAACGCACGAAGCCTCGGCCTACGTGAGCAACCTAGGTCGTCTGGGTGTTTGAGTGTCACGCTGCTCTCCGCACAACAGGCGCGATAGTTTTGGCGCCAAATTCTAGCACTTGAAACTGCGCTGGCATCCTCGCCCACGAGAGTAGCATCGTCCTATAGAGAATTCGCCGCAACTAACAGTGTTTGCATAGGCAACCGCGGAATTCGTCTGTTACAATTTTGTGATTTGCTGGGCGAGCCGCATGTCGAGATGCGGCTTATCATGGCCGAAAAGCGGAAACGCACAAAATCTATCGCAATTCTCCTTGCGGTGCTCGTTGCACTCGTGATTGCCGCACGCCTGTTGCGCGGGCAGGCGCCGGTCGTGCCCGTGGTGGACGTCACGCGAGACAATCTGAACGTCAGCATCACGAGCAACGGCAAGGTCGAGCCGATCCACCCGACCGTCGCGCGCGCCGAGTTTCCGACTTTCGTGGCGAAAGTGTTGGCCACCGAAGGCCAATCCGTGCGCCGCGGCCAGACGATTCTGACGCTGGATGCCGCCGACATTCGCTCCCAGCTTGCACAGGCGCGCGCCGATCTTCTAGCTGCTCAAAAAGATCTCCGCAATGCGCGGGCGGGCGGGCCGCCCGACCAGGTCGCACAATTGAACGGCGACTTGCAGGCCGCGCAGGTTCAGGTGTCGACTTTTGAGAGCACAGAGCGCGCCCTCGAAGGGCTTGTTGCCAAGCAAGCCGCCACGCAGGAAGAACTCGCGCAAGCCCAATCGAACTTGGCGAAGGCCCGCGCGAATCTGCAAGCGCTCGAGGCGAGGAAAAAGGATTTGGATCAGCGAGCGGCCGAAACCGTGGAGTCGGCAACCCTGCGTGTGACTCAGGCACAGGAACTCGTCAATTCGCTTGCGGAGAAAGCGAGCTCGGCGACGGTGGTGGCGCCGACGGATGGCACTCTCTATTCCTTGCCGGTGAAGCAGGGCGATTACGTGAAAGTCGGCGACACGCTCGCCGAGATGGCCGATCTCCGGCACGTCCGCGTCCGCGCGTTTGTGGACGAACCGGATTTGGGTTTCCTGGAGCCTGCCCAAACCGTCGAGGTCACGTGGGACGCGAAACCCGGCGAGATGTGGGCCGGTCTCACGGAGCAGGTGCCGAAGCAAGTGGTCGCGCGCGGAATGCGCAGCGTGGGCGAAGTACTTTGCTCGATCGACAACGACAAGATCGAACTGCTTCCGAATACGAACGTGCAGGTTAAGATCTTGGTTCGTGAGCGCCGGGGTGCTCTCGTTGTGCCGCGCGCCGCGGTGCATGAAGGCGACAAAGGGCAACACTACGTCTGGATATTTGACGGCGATAAAGTCCACCGCCGGGACATCTCGATCGGCGTGCCGAGCGCATCCAAGTATGAGGTGCTTTCGGGACTCACCACGGATGATCGTGTCGCTGAGCCCGCGGATGAGGAGCTGAAGGAAGGCATGCAAATTCGAGCCGGAGAGGCTAAGTGAAGAAAACGCGCAGGCGGGTCGCTTCGATCGTAGCGGCGGGTTTGCTCGCGTCAGGCGTGTTTCCTTTGGCCGGCGCGTCCTTCGCAGCGCCCGCGGATACGTCGAGCGACATTCAAACGGCGCAGCGCCAGTTCAATGCGGGAAACTACGCGGCGGCCATTTCCACTCTACAATCCGCAGCGTCGCAGAATTCGGCGACTGCGGAGGCGTACTACTGGCTCGGGCGCAGCTATTACGAAATTGCGGACTATGACAGCGCTGTCGCTCAGGCGGAGAAATCGGTTTCGCTCGACGCGAAGAACTCCCTCTACCATCAGTGGCTCGGCAGGATCTATGGCGGCAAAGCGGATCGCGACCGCAGTTTTTCTCTGGCGAAGAAGGTCAAAAAAGAGTTTCAGCAGGCAGTCAGTCTGAATCCGTCGAACCTCGAGGCGCGCCGCGATTTGGAGGAGTATTGCCTTGACGCGCCATGGATTGTCGGGGGCAGCAAAGACGAGGCGCTTGAACAGGTCAATGCCATCGCGGCGATCGATCCGGTGCAGGGACATCTGGCGCGCGCTCTCTATGACCGCGAGGCATTGAAAAAACTTGACGACGCCGAAAACGAATTGAGACAGGTACTGGCCGCCAAGCCAAAGACGGTCGAGCCCTATTTCGAGGTCGCCAATTTTTTCCAATCGCAGAATAAGCCTTCCGATATGGCCTCTGCGATTCAGGCGGCATCGCAGGCGGCTCCCAGCGATGCCCGCCTGGCCTACTACCGGGGCGTCGTTGGCGTACTCTCGAACGCCGACCTTTCGAGCGCCGAGCGCGATTTGAAATCCTATCTGGCCAGCACTCCCGATCGCAGCGACTGGCCGTCGCACGCGGCCGCTCGCGAATGGCTGGGACGCCTCTACGAATCGCAGGGAAAACGCGCCGAGGCGGCCGAGCAGTACCGCGCCGCGCTGCAACTCGATCCCAAGCGAAAAGAAGCGCGAGCACGGCTCGCGATACTCGAGAAATCACAGTAGGGTGCTTTCTTCTGACGGGGCGATTGGCCCGAAGGCGCCGTCAACATCCTACGGTGGCGAAATCGTGATCCCGGACTTCAACGGCTAACCCCATGGCAGCCATGGAAAACACCTCCGCATTCTGGGGCGAGATCTGGAACCTGGCGCTGCAGGCGTTGCTCGCAAACAAGTTCCGCTCGGCGCTGACGATGCTCGGCGTCATCATCGGAAGCGCATCGATCGTTTTGGTTGTCACCATCGCTCTTTCGGGTCAGAGGTACGTGTTGGCACAGATCGAGGGCGTCGGGGCCAACCTTGTCTACGCCAACGTTGTCACCGGCGGCGAGGGGGAATCGCTGGCGCTAGCCGACCAAATCAATCCCGCTGATCTCGCGGCTGTCAAAGAAGCTCTGCCGAACTTGGTCTCCGAGGCGGCTGGAACCGCCACGGTGCCGATGACCGTGTCTGTGCACGGGCAGGAGCGGTCCGTAAATCTGGTGGGAGTGACCCAGGGCTTCGAGCAGATCCGCAACCTCGCCATTCTGAAGGGGCGCTATTTCGATCCCGACGACATCGCATTTCGCAGCAAGATCTGTCTCATCACGGATGATCTGGCCCGGCGCGTTTTTCCCGGGGAGAACCCGGTCGGCAAGGATATTCAGGTGGGCGAGCTCCATTTCAGCGTGATCGGAGCTTTCAAAGAGCGAGTGGGAGCGATCGGTCAAACAGAAATCGCGCGCGAATCGGTCTTGATCCCGTTTTCGCTGCTGCATTACTACACGGGCTCGGACTATTTTCAGACGCTCTACGTTCGTGCGGACCAGCCGGCGGATGTCCCCCTCGTCACTCGGCAGGTCGCCGAGATTCTGCGAAGCCAGCATCGCTCGGGCGCGCACTATCGGGTCCAGAATCTCACGGGCATTCTGCAGACCGCGCGCAACATCGCGATGGGGCTCACCGCGGTGCTGATTCTCGTCGCGGTGATCGCGCTCGTGATCAGCGGCATCGGCATCATGAACATCATGTTGGTGACCGTCACGGAGCGCACACGCGAGATCGGGATTCGGAAAGCCATCGGCGCGTCGCACGACGCGATCCGCTTCCAGTTTTTGATGGAAGCGCTGGCCATCAGCGGCTCGGGCGCGCTGATTGGAATCCTGATCGCTGTCTTGATCCCAGCTCTTCTGAACTTCCTGCTCGGGTTTTTCCCTGATGCGGAGGGTATTGCAGTTCCTGTGTCGTGGGTCTCGGTCGTTCTGGCGTTTGTAGTATCCTCTTCGACGGGCTTGGTGTTCGGATATCTTCCTGCGAATCGAGCGGCGGGTCTGCAGCCGACGGAATCGCTCCATCATGAATGATCTCGAGAGCTCCCGGTGATTCGACTGAATGGAATCCATCGCCGCATAGCGATATTCGCCGCGATCGGCGGCCTGTATCTCGCGCCCGCCGCCTGCGCGCAGGATGCTTCGCCGCTTACGCTGCGCCAGGCCGTGGCGCTTGCGCTGCAAAACAGCCGGGACGTGAGGCTCGCGCAGATGCAATACAACGTGGCGCTCGGCCAGGTTCGCGTAAATCGAGCCGCTTTTCTTCCCAATCTGTACACCGGGGCGGGCATAGCGTACACGTACGGTTTTCCGTCCCTGCCCGGAGGCCAGGCGCCCGCGGTCTTCCAACTGGATTACACGCAGTCGCTTTTCAATCCTTTGCTCAAGAGCCAGCAGCACGCGGCTGAAGAGCGCGCCAAGAATCAGAAGCTCGAACTCGATCGGGCGCGCGACAACGTCATGGTTCGAGCCGCGACAACATACCTCGAACTCGCGAAGGTGCGGCAATCGCTCGATCTGCTGCAAAAGGAGCAGGCGAGCGCCGAGAAAATCCTCGAAGTCGTGCGCGAGCGCATCGCGGCCAATCAAGAGTTGCCGATCGAAGGCACGCGGAGCGAACTGGCCGTGGCTCGCGTGAGGCAGCGCGTGGTGAAGCTTGAAGACCGGGAGCAAATCCTGGCGTCTCAATTGCGCGACATGACGGCGATTCCGGAAAGCCGGTCGCTCGAGGTCGAAGCCGAAGAACAGTCCTTTTCGGACACACTCGCCGCCGACAGCGCAGCGATTCAAGCCGAGATGGTCACCCTTGCTCTGGAAAACGACCGCGGTGTGGCCGAGGCCGAAAACGAGCGCGCTGCTCGCGAGAAGCTCTTCCACGGCGCTCGGCTCAGCTATTTCCCGACCATTGATTTGGTGGGCCAGTACAGCGTCCTGAGCAAGTTCAATAATTACGATCAGTTTTACAAGACATTCGAACGAAACAACGTGAACGTGGGCGTTGAAATTACGATTCCGTTGTTCGCTTCCAAGACGTCCGCCAATGTGAATCTAACCAGGCGCCAGCTCGACGAGGCCGAAGTCGCGCTCGGCAACAAGCGCCAGGAGGTCCGCCTGGGCGTACAGGAGAAGGCGCACAACGTGAGAGAGCTGGAGGCTGACCGGGACGTCGCTCGCCTGGATCTGCAATTGGCTCAGGAGAATCTGCAGCTCGAGCAGGCGAAATTCGATCAGGGCCGCGCGACGCTGCAGGAAGTCGAGCAGGCCCGTCTCGACGAAAGCGACAAGTGGGTGGCCTTCCTCGACGCCGATTTCGTCCACCAACAGGCGCAACTGACTCTTCTACAAGCGACAGGCCAGTTGGCCAAGGTTTTTCAATAAGATGAATCGGAAAACGTTGTGTACGTCGCTCTTACGAAATGCAGTAGAATGAGAGGCCTGGATGGCCCTGGCCGAGATTCTGAGGGGGACAATATAGATGCCGTCTGTGATGAAAACACTGTTCTTGAATCCGCCGAGCTTCGAGAAGTTTGACGGCGGAGCCGGTTCCCGCTGGCCGGCCACAAGAGAGATCGAGTCCTACTGGTACCCGGTCTGGCTCTCTTATCCCGCCGGGATGTTGCCCGGGAGCCGCCTGCTCGACGGTCCTCCTCACCATATCACGCCGGCCGAAGTCGTCCAGACTGCCCAGGACTACGAGTTCGTAGTGCTCTTTACCTCGACCGTCGGCTTCCATAGCGACCTGCGCATGGCTCGCGCGATGAAGGAAAAGAAGCCGGGCATCAAGATCGCATTCGTGGGCCCGCATGTGCAGATCAAGCCTGCCGAAAGCCTGCTCGCGAGTCCCGACATCGATTTCGTGGTGCGCGGAGAGTTCGACCACGCTGTCGTTGACTACGCGCAGGGGAAGCCGCTTTCGGAGATCGCCAGCGCAAGCTACCTCAAAGACGGCCAAGTGGTCCACAACCCGTCCCGGCCGCCATTGCAGACTGCCGAGCTCGATGCACTGCCGTTCGCGACCGACGTCTATCAGAACAACGTCACGATCGAGAATTACAACGTCCCGTTCCTGCTGCATCCCTTCGTTTCGTTCTATACCGCGCGCGGTTGTCCGGCTCTTTGTACGTTTTGCCTCTGGCCGCAGACGCTTTCGGGCCATGCCTGGCGCACGCGTTCGGTGGAAAATGTGGCGCGCGAGTTCAAGCAGGCGCACAAGATGTTCCCGCAGGCGAAGGAATTCTTCTTCGACGACGACACGTTCAACATCCGCAAGGACCGCGTGCTTGCGCTCTGCAAGGAATTCAAACCTGTGGGCTTCCGCTGGTCGTGCACGGCGCGTGTCCACGGCGATTACGAAACGCTGAAGGCCATGGCCGATGCCGGCTGCCGCCTGCTGATCGTCGGCTTCGAATCCGGCGACGCGCAGATTTTGAAGAACATCAAGAAGGGCCAGACGCTCGAGATGGGCCGGAATTTCGTGAAGAATTGCAAGAAGGTCGGCATCCACGTTCACGGCGATTTCATCATCGGCCTGCCCGGCGAGACCAAAGAGACCATTGAAAAGACGATCCAGTTCGCCAAGGAACTTGATTGCGAGACGATCCAGGTTTCCATGGCGCACGCCTATCCCGGCACCGCGCTCTACGACCAGGGCACTCGTGAGGGCTTCCTCGCCGGCGAAGCGATCACCGACATCGGTGGCCACCAGCTGCCGCATCTCGAATACCCCGGCCTCTCGAAGGAATACATGGTCGAGGCCGTGAACCGGTTCTACGACAGTTACTATTTCCGCCCGCGGGTTGCGTGGCGAATCGTGCGCGACGCACTCTGGGATTCACACGAGCGAAAGCGGCTCTATCACGAGGCGGTTGATTTCCTGAGGCTTCGCGCCGATCGCATCAAGGTCGCGCGCGCCAATAAGGGCGTCGATAAGAAAGCGCTCGTCGCTGTTCCCGCGATCGATACGAGCTCGGGGGTCGGCGAGTCGCAAGGCGCATGACGTCGTCGCCCGGCCTGCACCTCAAAACCGTCATCCTGATCGTGATCATGGTCTCCGTGGCTCCGCTCGGAGACATGTTCCTCGGCAAGGGCATGAAGCAGATCGGCCCGATGCCGGACTGGGCGCCGTCCAAGCTGTTTGATTTTTTCTTCCGCGCATTCACGTCCCCGACGGTTTGGCTTGGCATCGGCCTCTTGCTGGCATTTTTCGTCGCCTATCTGGTGGTGCTGTCCTGGGCGGACTACAGCTATGTTTTGCCCGCCTCTTCCATCTCCACGCTGGTTGTCGCGCTGCTCGCGCGTTTCGTACTGCATGAAACGGTTCGGCCGCTGCGCTGGGCCGGTGTCGCAATCATCTGCCTAGGTGTCTTTACCGTGGGGAACACGCACCCGCGCACCACGGAGCATTGATCGTGCTGACCGCAGCCATTTTGTATTTTGTGATCGTTGTGCCGGGGACGTGCGGGGAAATGTGCATGTCGCACGCGATGAAGACGGTCGGAGAAGTGACCGACTTTCGCCCGCACGCAATCGTGCGCGTGATCGGCCGTGCGATGGGAACGCCGTGGTTTTGGTTCGGGATCACAATGATGGCGTCCGCGTTCTTCGCACTGATCGCGATGCTTTCGGTCGCCAAGGTCAGCTTCGTTTTTCCGGCGACGGCGCTCAGCTACGCTGTCGGCACGCTGGGAGGCAAGCTCTTTCTCGGCGAGCGAGTGACGCCGCAGCGATGGTGGGGCGTGCTGCTGGTCTGCATCGGCGTGATTTTGGTGGCGCTCGGCAAGGCCTAATCGGCGTAGGATTCCCGGATGGCAATCTGGACGCTGCTTCGCGACGCGGTTTATCTGCTGGCGTTCGCGTCGGCTGCTTACTCCGTCGTTGCCATGGTCGCCGCTGGCCGATTCTTTGGGCGCCGCCGGCCGGACTTCGCAGCGAGCGGCGCGCCCTCCGAAGCTGACTTCACGCCGCCCGTCAGCATCCTCAAACCGATTCGCGGACTCGACCGCGAGACCTACGAGAATTACGCGAGTTTCTGCCGGCAGGACTACCCGGAATTCGAAATTCTCTTCTGCGTGACGGATGAGACCGATCCCGCCGTGCCAGTGATCGAACAGATCATCCATGATTTTCCGGAGAGGCCGATCCGGCTGCTCGTCGGGGCGCAGCCGCTGGGCGCGAGCGACAAGGTCAACAAGCTGTGCCGCATGGTCCGCGAAGCGCGGCACGAGATTGTGATCGTCACGGATAGCGATGTGCGCGTGGAGCCGGGATTTCTGCGCGCCGTCGTCGCGCCATTTCGAGAAGCGGCGGTCGGCGGCGTCACCTGTCTTTATCGGGGCCTCACCGACGGCTCATTTCCGGCGAATCTGGAAGCGCTGGGTAACAGCACGGATTTCGCGCCGGGAGTGCTGGTCGCGTGGATGCTCGGCGGGGAGAAGCTGGATTTCATGTTGGGCGCGGTGATGGTGACGACGAAAACGCATCTGGCCGAAATCGGCGGATTCGAGGCGCTGGTCGATTATTTCTGCGACGACTACGAGCTGGGGAACCGGCTCGCGGCGCGGGGCCATCGCGTCGAGCTGAGCCGCTTTCCGGTGGACATCGTCTATCCGCGCGAAACGCTCGGCGAAGCGTTCCGCCACCAGCTTCGTTGGAACCTCAGCATTCGCTATTCGCGCCCGTGGGGGCATCGCGGGCTGATCTTCACGCAGATTCTCGTGTGGTCACTGGCAGGCTTGTTTTTCACGCAGTCGTGGGTCGGTGAGGTCGGATTCGCGGCGCTGTATTCGCTGCTTCGACATGAGGTGGCGCTCAGCGCCGGCGCGCGGGGAATGAAGGACAAGCTCGTGAGGAGGAAAATGTGGATGCTGCCGACGCGCGATCTCTTCGCGTTCGGCGTGTGGCTAGCGAGCTTCTTCCCGCAGCGCATCCACTGGCGCGGCCGCAAATTCTTGGTGCGCGACAAGCGCCTCGTCCCCGCTCCGCCGTCCCGCTCGTGAGTCAGCCGGACCGCGCTAAGAAACCAGGGCGGCGCTGACTTGGAAGATCATTCCTACGGAGCGACGCGATTGTTGTATCGTACGCTGCGACGAACGCACCCATGAAAATGAGCGCTGCCGAGGCGGGCGCAGAAATTCGACGATTCGTCATTTCGGTTTTCATAAGGGGGGCGGCATGCTGATTGAGTTCAGGCATCAGGCCGAGCGGAAAAGACTGCTTACGAGCGTGTTCGGGGCGCTCGTCGCGGTGGCCGCTGCGATGGTTCTAGCGGCGCAACCGGGCGCGGCGCAGTGGTCGACAGTCGGCGGTGACTCAGGGAACTCGCGATACTCTTCGCTCACTCAAATCGATACGCAGAACGTGACGAAGCTGGGCGCCGCGTGGGTCTCGGAAAAGATTGGACCGCCGCCCTCCGCTCGCGCGATGCCTCTGATCGACGACGGGCTGATGTTCTTCACCGCGCCTCCATTCGTTACCGCCGTCAACATTTCCACCGGGCAAATCGCGTGGCAGTACCGCCTGGCGGCCGACACCGAGCCGGGAGCACCGGTGGCAGGCTCGCCAGCACGCGAAGGCGTGGCCGTTGGCGAGGGCATGGTTTTCGTCGGGCTATCGGACTCGCATCTGATCGCGCTCCGCGAGATGACGGGTGAGCTTGTGTGGAAGACATCGCTGCTCGATCCGGCAGGCGACCCGACCGGGGGGCCTTCGGGCGCTCCGCTTTACGCCGATGGGTTGGTTTCGATCGGAACAAATGGAGACAACGGAAATCGAGGCCAGATTGTCGCCGTCGATGCGAAGACCGGGCACGAGGCGTGGCGCTTTTTCGCTATTCCGGCGCCGGGCGAGCCGGGTTCGGAGACGTGGCCGAAGAACAATTCGTGGAGACGCGGCGGCGCCGCGGTCTGGCTGGTTGGAGCGTCCGATCCGGAGCTAGGCCTGGTGTTTTACGTGACCGGGAACGGCGTGCCGCAGTACGGCGGCGAAAATCGTGCGGGTGACAATCTCTATCTCTGCTCGGTGCTCGCGCTCGACAGCAAGACTGGCAAGCTTCGCTGGCACTACCAGGTGATCCGGCACGACATTTGGGAAGCCGACATCGCGGAAGCGCCGGTGCTATTTGACGCGCAAGTGAATGGTCAGCCTCGCAAGGCGATCGCGGCCATGCGCACGGACGGGTATCTCTTCATGCTGGATCGCGCGACTGGAAAGCCTCTTGGGCGTATCGAGGATCGGCGCGTGCCGCAGAATGCGTTCCAGAAGACTGCCGCGACGCAACCGTATCCCGTGGGCGCCGATCACGTATTGCCGGACTGCGACGACTGGAAGAAGGAGACGCTGCCTCGCGGCTTCGAATTGGGCTGCTTCTTTACGCCGGCCGTAGTTGGCGAGGAGAACGTTCTCGCACCCGTTTACGGAATGCGCGTCACGCCGATGTCGTTTGATGCGCAGACGAACTATTTCTATGTGACCGGCAACGCCGGGCTCCAATGGCTCCGGCGCGCGGAGGACCCGGATTTCTACAGCGGCAGCTTCAATAGCCGCGTTCCCGGACTCAACCAATTGAGCTATGGAGTGCTCGCCGCGATCGACAGCCGCACAAACAAGATCGCGTGGGAGAAGAAATTTCCGGGCCTGCGTCCCACGGGCGCGCTGGCCACGGCCGGCGGAGTGGTGTTTCAAATGGCCGGCGACGGCAACCTGCAGGCCTACGACGCGAAGGACGGCTCGCTGCTGTGGCAATACCAGACGGGCGCGACCGGCGGCAGCCCGCCGATCGCTTTTGAAAACAGCGGCGACGAGTACATCGCGACGATCGTCGGCGGCGCCGTCTGGGCATTCAAGCTGGGTGGCACGCTCCCGGCGCGGCCTGCGCCGGCGATGGCCCCTCGGGAAGACTTTGCGGGAGCGGTCACCGACACGGCGAACATCGAAACCGCGACGATGGCGAAGGACATGGGTCTTACGGGCACGCACTACATGATCGATGAATACGAATTCAGTCCCTATCGCGCGCGGGTCAAGGCCGGAACCAAAGTGCACTGGAGAAACAATGGCCGCCTGGTCCACACGATCGTTGCGGAGGACGGGTCGTGGACGACGGGGCGACTGGCTCCTCTGGACGTCGGCACGGTGGCGTTCGACAAACCGGGAACGTACACGTACATCTGCAAGGAATATCCGTGGGTGTACGGGCAGATCATCGTAGTGCCTGCTACCGAGACGGGTGGCGAAAGGTAAATAGGTGCGGCAGGTTCCTCGAATTGGGGCGCAAGAAGCGATCTTTTCGTCGGGTTGACGAAAAACGAGAGCGCCAGTAAAGTAAGGAGGAGGCCGTGCCTGCGGCCTTTTTTGTTGTCTCCCATCGGCTGGGAGGTCGTACAATTGGCAGTACATCAGACTCTGGATCTGATTATCCTGGTTCGAGTCCAGGCCTCCCAGCCAAAACTCTCTGTCATTCTGGATGCATGAAACCGACAGAGCAGAGACTCTGGATCTGGTCGTTCTTCCTGTGGCCCGCTCGCCGCGGGTAACTGGCTCGAGTCCGGGCCTCCCAGCCAAACTTCCCACTTGAAGCCATCTACAAGCAGATCCCTCATCGCCATTCCCGACTCAGAACGTCGGGGATGGGTTCCCTTCCTGCGTCAGGGCGAGCGGGATGACATCGACCCCGAGAGACCTCAGGAAGTGCGATTTGGGCTTACTGCTTATCCCAGACGGTCACGGTGGTAACGGGCTCGCCGCTCGCGTCGGTGAATTTTGCCGTGATCGTCGTCACTTTCCCGTCTGCTGAGACTGTGGACCGGGACGTCCGCACCTCTTTGCCAGCTTTCAGGTAGGAGGTCGTGACCGTATTCGCGTCGATGCGCTTGACGGCGAGCATATCCGCGCCGGATGGGGCGCCCGACCCGGTGACCGGCGCCGGCTTGCCATCGAGGTTGGTGGTGAAGCTCCAGGAAATCTTGCTTCCATCTGCAGCGACTCCGTCGAAGCTGAGCTTCCAGCCGTTGCCTTGCGTCACGACGGTGCGCGTTTCGCTCTTGGGTGCCGGTGCGCCGGCAAATTTCGACTTGGCGAGATTTATCTTCCACGTACCGACGAAGGGACTCTCTTGGGCCAGCAGCGGACTGGAGGAAAGGATGCCAACGACAACGAGGGCGGCGAGTGCGAGAAGTTTTTTCATGTATCTCCTAATTCAGGACTTCCGTTTGAGGGCTGGGTTGAGCAACCTTATAGCAGAAGGCTTGCGTTTTTTCATCGAAGAAAAAGAAGATCCCTCACCGCCATCCCTGCCTCAGAGCGTCGAGGCCGGGTTCGGGATGACATCGTGACGGCTGCAACGCTAATTTCCATCCTTGATTGACGACCGAGCAGTTCAAGCATGAGCCGGACGGTTCGAAATGGAATCCGTCGCCGTGCAAGATTGCGCCGCCCATGCGCGGACCCATTCGCGCCGGCGGTTTCTGACGACGATTCTCGTGCCGAGGCTTAGTTCGTCTTGGGCGGCGCCGGAGGATTGATCAGCGCGCCATCCCAATGTTCGTCGGCTTTGCCATCCACGAAACGCCACATATCGAACCACGTCGTTGTGTACTTCTTCGACGGGTCGCGCGGATCGGGATATTCGCGCGGCCGGGCGACGATGACGTAGTCGCCTTCCGCGACCACGGCTGTGACAGTGGTTTTCGTCAGATGCTCTGGAATCGGCGTCGGCTGACGCGTCGCCGTGAAATATTTCACGACGCCGGCGAGTCCCGAAGCAACATTGGGATTGTGCTGGATGTAGCGGTCCGTGATCCACTGGTTGGCCAGGTCCCAGTGATTGGCCTCGAGCAGGTCCTTCATGATGTGATAGGCGGCCTGCTTATTGACATTGATTTTCGGGTTCTTGCTGGTGAAGAGAGCGTCTGCTGCGGCACCGGTCACGCCGACGACCGGTTCCTGAGCGATCGCGGGCACGCAGGCAAACAATACGGCGAGCGAAATCCACATCGGTAGGCGTGTTTTCATGCCCGCTACATACAACCGCGCCGCGAATCCTGTCAAGCCGATTAGGGACGGGCATCTAGCGTCCCGACGGTGGCAGCCGACTTGCTGTTCTACATTTCCAGACAGCGCGCTCTTCGCGGTTTCTTTTGCTCTGTGAAGCGGGCAGTTGCGGATGTTGGGATTGGGGGCGCGATGCAATCTGGAAGGACAGCAGGGCGCGCCAACGAAACGGGTGGCCGCCGTTTCAAATAAGGACGCACCCTCCCGATTTGGGAATCGATCAATGAGGGCTGCCGCAGCAGCATCTCGCTCGGCGAAGAAGCGAATTCAGACGAGACCAGCGATGACTCAGAGAAGACAAATCGTCTCAGGCGTGCTAGCCGCAGCTGTATTCGTCCTGCTCGTTTTTCGGATGAGGAAGAGCGCGTCCCGCTGAGCACGTAGTCGGACGGAGTGATGCCGGAAGCTCAAGGGGAGCTGTGTCCACACGATCGAAAAGCCGCGTGCGCGTTCTCAACCGCACTAAAGGGACACTTCTGGCTTCCAGCGTGGAAGTTGCGGACTCGGCTTTCTCTCGCTTTGTTGGGCTGCTCGGCAGGCAATCCATTGAATCGGGAGGCGGGATCTGGATTGTCCCAGGCAATTCGATCCATACGCTGGGAATGCGTTTTCCGATTGATGTGGTGATGCTGAGCCAAAACGCTGCAGTCGTCGGCCTGCGCGAGTCGCTTCCGCCCTTCTCGATCGTTTGGCCGGATCTTCGCGCGAAAAGCGTGCTCGAGCTCCCCGCCGATACAATTGCAAGAACTTCTACAGAACCGGGCGACTTGCTGCAGATCGAATTCGGAAGTTCCTGACAGAGGCTTTCCACCGACCGCGATCGTCAAAGCCATTGTCGGTTTGGCGCGCGAATTCAACATGGACTTCATGGCGGAAGAAGTGGCGACTGCCGGACAGGTCGCCCAACTCCGAGCGCGGGGCTGCCGACATGTGCAGGGTTATTACTTTGCTCGGCCCATGTCGCCGGTTCAATTGGAGCCACGGCTTAGACGGCGCCGCATTGAACCGGCCGTCCCCGAACCTGCCCAATCGACAAAATCATGGAGCCTGCCCACCTCGCCGAAATTGAATTCGCCCGTTTCCCCCCGCTGAGAGTATTATGGCGTCGCCGGGGGCTGCGAAAGCCCCATTTGGTTGGTTGGCGGAGGCTGCCATGAAGAAAATCCTGAAGATCGTCGGAATCATCATCGTCGTTTTTATCCTCATCGTGATCGCCCTGCCTTTTCTCATCGACGTCAACAAATTCAAACCAACCCTTGAGACCGATCTGACCAACGCGCTCGGCCGCAAGGTGGAAATCGGCAACATCGGTCTGTCGATCCTTTCCGGAGGAATCACGATCGACAATGTTTCGATCGCGGACGATCCTGCGTTCAGCCGTTCGCCTTTCCTGCAGGCAAGGCAACTGACTGCCGGCGTGGCCCTGATACCGCTCATCTTTTCGAAGAAGCTCGAGGTGCGATCGTTCACAGTGACCGATCCGCAGGTCTCGCTATTGCGCTCACCGTCAGGGACTTGGAACTATTCGAGCCTCGGCAGTGCGGCGAAGGCGCCTGGAAAGTCTGAAAGCGCGCCCGCCGCGCCGGCCGGATCGTCGTCGGCCCCTGAAATTTCCGTGGAGAAATTGACCATTTCAAACGGTACCGTCGTCGTCGGCACGGTAGGATCGCGTGGCAAGACGCAGACATATCAAAGTGTGAATCTTGAGGCTTCCGATCTTTCTTATACATCGCAGTTTCCGTTTAAGTTCTCCGCGAAGACGCCGGGCGGCGGGACCCTGGGCGTGGATGGAAAGGCCGGCCCGATCAATTCCGGCGATACGTCGCTTACGCCGCTCGATGCGAAAATCGACGTGAACAATCTAGACCTCTGCCACCGGCTTTGTGGATCCGTCGTCGGGTTTGGCCGGAGTTGTTGATTTCACCGGAACTCTTTCTTCTGACGGCCATGAAGCGAGTTCGGATGGCACAGTCAAGGCGAGTAAGATCAAGGTCGTTGCTGGCGGCTCGCCTGCGAGCGTGCCGGTGAATGTGGACTACACCACCAGCTACGACTTGAAGAGCAACAAGGGCACGCTGAAAAAAGGTGACGTCCATATCGGCAAGGCACTGGCACACCTGACCGGCGCCTACGACATGGCGGGGACCACGACCGCCGTGCAAATGAAACTGAACGGGCAAGGCATGCCGGTCGAGGATCTCGAAGGCGTTCTGCCTGCGGTGGGCGTCACACTGCCGTCCGGTGCGTCTCTGAAGAGCGGCAGCCTTGATCTGGCGCTCTCGATCGTCGGGCCTGTGGACAAGCTGGTGATTACGGGGCCAGTGAATCTCGCCAATGGCAAGCTCGCGGGCTTCAGCCTCGCGTCCAAGCTCGGCGCGCTGGGCTCTTTTACTGGCCTGGGCGGCAAAGGCGGATCCGACACGGACATTCAGAAGCTCAGCGCCGACTTGCGTCAGGATCCCAGTGGAACACAAGCCAACAATCTGATCGCAGTGGTTCCGTCGATCGGCACGGTCACGGGCACAGCGAACGTCAGCGCAAGCGGCCAGCTCAATTGCAAAATGTCCGCGAAACTGGCGGGAGGCGTGGGCACGATGACATCGGCGCTCACTTCCTTCGGCAACAAAGGCGCGCAAGGCGGCGGCATTCCGTTCACGATCACGGGCACGACTTCCAATCCGATTTTCCTGCCCGATGTGACAGGCATGGCAGGCAGCATGGCCAAGGGCTTGGCGGGCGGTGCGACGGGCGCTGCCGGAGGCGCGGCAGGTGCCGCGACGAACGCGCTCGGCGGCCTCTTCGGCAAGAAGAAGTAGGAACTGCTCCGCCGAATCAGAGCGTTTCAGCGGCAGCCCGGTGGCTGAAGTGTGACGAACTGCTGGCCGCGCGATCGGCCAGCCGATCCGAGCGCTTCGGTCTTCCCGGCTATTGAACGTTCAGCGTAATGTTGACGTTCTGCGTTACACCGTTGATTGTGATCGAAACCGTCGGATTCGTTTGACCCACTGGCGTACCTAGGTTTCCACCGCCGCCTTCCCCTCCGCCGCCACCCCCACCGCCCCCACCGCCTCCGCATCCAACACTCACGGCGGCCAGAGCGCATATCACCAGGATGATCGCTGCCGCCCAGCGCCACTGCCTTCTGCGGCGTCCGAGAGCCACGACCAGCGCGCATGCGAGACACGCGAGGGCGATCGCTGTAAACGATGTCCACTTGCCGAGCACGTCTGGCCGGTCGCGCGATACAGGGGCTACTGCTGACGGCGCAGTTGTGTTGAAAGTGACCGGAGCCGTGGCCGAGCCGTTCGCGGGAATGCTAACGGAGGTTCCTGAGCTGCAATTTGCTTCCGAAGGCAGCCCCATGCACGTCGGTGTAATCATCACGCTGCCGTTGCTGCTGAAGCCGTTTTGCCCGGTGAACGTCAGCGTCGTTGAACCCGATTGCCCCGGCGCGGCGATGTTGACCGTCGTCGGATTCGCAGAAATCGAGAAGCTTGGTGGGCCGGTCACCGTTACCGTTAGGGGCGCAGACGTCGAACTCGCAAAATTCGTACTACCCCCAAAATTGGCCGTAATCTGGTCTTGTCCGGCGGGAAGGGACGTGGTCGTCAACACAGCCTGGCCATTCGACAAAGCAACCGATCCGAGATCGGTGTTTCCGCCGTTGGTGCTGAAAAACACCACTCCGCCGAAGGGCGTTGGCCCCCCGGGCGGCGAAGTGATCACCGTCGCAGTCAACGTCACGCTTTGCCCCTGAGCGATCGTAGTGCCTGATGAACCGACGGAAGTTGTTGTCGCGAGCGGTTGGACGGTTTCAGTGATCGTGTTGGACGTGGATGCGTAGTTACTGTCGCCTGAGTAGGTAGCGGTAATGCTGTCGGAGCCGCCTTGGAGCGAGGACGTCGTAAGTGTTACCTGTCCATTCGCCGACAAGGTAGAGCCGCCCAAAGTACCGCCCGGGTACGCAGAGAACAGGACCGAGCCTGTTATGGGTGGCCCTCCGCTCTGACTGGTGGTTATTTGGGCTGTGAATGTCACCGCCGACCCATACGGAACAGTGGCATTCGACGGCGTGATCGCCGTTGTCGTTGGATACAGCACTGATACGTATGTAGCTGGCGAGCTGGAAGCCAAGTAACTCGCGTCACCATTGTATTGTGCGACGATGCCATCCTGGCCGTGCGGGAGTGAAGTTGTGGTCATACTCGCGGACGCTGTGGCCCGGTGCGTTGTAGGGTCCACGCTGCCAAAAACATTGGCTGTGCCCACCTGCGTTGTTCCTAACATGAAATTCACAGTACCCGTTGGCGCGTGATTGGAATAAATCGAATTCGGCACGTTCAGAGTGGCGTTGAGAGCTACAGGCGTTCCAACCGTTGTAGTGAACGGATTTTCCGACATCGATGTTTGCGTAGATACTGGTGTGATCGTTATCGATTCCGTCGTCGGATTCGGACTCGGCGCAGTGTAACTATCGTCTCCGTTGTAGGTCGCGGAAATCTTGTGAGTTCCCCCGGCCAGATCGATCGCTTGGTCCTCCGTATAGCCCTGTGCGTTCAGGGCGAAGGTGCCACCGTCCAAGGAAGCCGCGCCGCCGCCATTGTAGCTATCTGTCAACGTGATGTTGCCGGTTGGGCAGCCGGTATTTCCTGGTGCATTGTTGGGACAGGCGTCGCCGGCTTGACTTGTTATGTTGACGCGCAGCAGCGAGGGTGAACTGCCGAAAGTGGCTGTCGTGGCGTTGGCACTCGTTTGCAGCCCCGTATTGGGGTCGAAAAGTTCATAGGCGATCTGCATCTTGCTTGCTTCGGGCGCGACCGTCACAGCCGTCGTGGTGGAGTTGCTCGAAGCGAAGGTGCCGTCGCCTGCGTATTGCGCCACAACGTTGTAGCTGCCTCCGGGAAGAGAAGTGGTGCTGCCGGATGCCGCACCGCTGCTGTTGAGCGTGAAAGCTTGCAGGCCCTCTGTTCCGTTCGGTCCTGTCTGGGCGACGAGTGAGACGTTCCCCGTAGGTGTCCCTCCCGTGCCTGTCACTGTGCTGCTCACGTTCACGGATTGGCCGTGCGTGAGGGTGGTTAGCGTAGACCCATTCGGTGGAGTCAACGTTAGCGTAGTCGATGACGGTGTCAGCGAAAAGTTCTTCCACCCGCTGATCAGGTTTCCGGCATTGACGGAGCCGAGTCCGGTCGCCAGATCATAGCCTGAGGAAGTGGGATAGCCGGAAAGCACGCCGATCGAATCGCCTGGAGTCGAAACGGTGCAGTTGGGGCTGCCGTTCGCGCAGGGCATCGCAATCGTCGATCCGCTCGGCACATCGTAAAAAACGCACGTGTTCGCCGGGCTCGCCGCAGACGTGCAAGTGTTGCCGGACTGCGCGGCCAGCTTGTACAAAATGTAATTCGCGTTTCCCTCGCGCGAACCCGTGGCTTGATTGACAAGCGCCATGATCGCGGCGAATGCAGGTGACGATGCCGAAGTCCCGCCTATTCCTACGGCGTCGGATTGTGCAGCATATGGGTCGCACGAGGTTGTGCCCGACGGAACGCCGGGGAAGTCAGCCTCGCAGATTAGATAGAAGCTGCCGTTGAAGCCATTGCTGGCGAAAAAAGACACATCCGGAACGTCGCGCGCTCCATCCTTGGGCGTTAAAGCAGTCTGCCATGAGGGTTTTGGATGACCCTGCGTGCAGCTCGACAGATTCTGGCCATCGGAATTGATGCAGCCGCTTTCGCCGCCACTGCCGCCGACGACGGCTACGAGACCATCCTGTTGCGCCGCAGCGTTGTTGCAGGTTTGCTCTGCCGTTGTTGCATTGAAGTAGCTGAAGATCTCCTGATTCGTGCAGGAGTCGTTCCATGTCATCTCGGGAATGTAACCCTTGGCCGAGGCCTCGGTCGGCGTGTCGCTCGGCGTGGTGTTCCAAAACTCGCCGAAGCTGTTCACATCATTGAAATCGGTACCACCCACCGAAACGTTGTACGGCGTTGATGTAAAACCGCTCACGGCGAGGCCGTTGGTGGCCGCACCGGGGCCACGGTTGCAGACCGCGGAGCCACTGTCGCCAGAGGAAACCGTCACGGTGGTGCCCTGTGCGGCGGCCTGCTGCCAGATTTGCGTGTAGAACTGGTTGTCGGCCGCACCCATGAAGAATTCGCAGATGCCGAAGCTTTCGTTGAGGATCGCCCCGAGATTGTTATCGACGGCGTACTGCGCAGCGAGATCGACGCCCAGACTAACCTCGGTGTCCTCCGCGATCACGAAGTCAATAGTTGCGTTGGGCGCAACGGCGCCGGCCCACTGGATGTCCAGATCTGCCTCCGTTTCGGCGCCATTGAAGCCCGGGTCAGGGCCGTTGACGATCACGTTAAGCTTCGGCGCGGGAAGGCCAAAGAGTGTCCGGAATTGGGAGATATCACTCTGGTTGATATCGCTCTGGCCGACGACTACGATCGTGACGCCATCGCCATTGAATTGCGTCTTAGGCGCGGGGCTCAGCAGCAAGTTCGGCACGTTGTAGATCTTTGCGAAATCAGCAGGGTCGAGAGCGAAGTTGCAAAACGGCTGGGCGTTCGGGCTGCACGGGTTAGGAAATGTAAACAGGCTGGTGGCCTCACGTGTGACAGCTCCTGTGGCTTTTGTTCGCGAAAACACGCCCGCCATTTCATGCATTTGTTGCCGCGGAAAGTTGTAGAGCGTGTTGATGCCGGCGACGACGGGGGCAAGCGCGGACGGGATTTGCGGGTCTGAGGAATTAGCCCAGTGTTCTTCGCCGTTCACAGCGTACTTGTGAATCGTAGTGTGAAAGGCCTCTGCGACTTGTCCTGCCGTGCCGGAAAACTCGATCACCGTGCGGCCGCTTGAGGCGCCCACGACCTGAAAGCCATGAGACTGAAGCCAGGATGCAACCGTCTGGATATCCTGATCGGACGGGCCGAACTGCTGGCCGAATTGTTGCGGCGTGAGCCATTTGTGGAAGTTTAGCGAAGAGGCGTCCTGCTGCTGCTCCATCAGCATTTCGAGAGCGGATTCCTGATCCGTGCTGCGCTGCAGCACAAGCAGCATGCGTTGCATCGGCAAGCTCGTCGGCGCTGCGCCACGGTCAAATTCGGCGCGGGCGAGAGGATGCGTGTTGCCTGGCAGCGTTGTCAGCTTCGCCTCATCTATGGCTTGGGTGATGCGGGTTGGGACTGTAACGGTCTGCGCCGATGCCACAATGCAAGTCAGGAGCAGGACAGCGACGGTCAAGCAAAAGGCACGGGAGAAGCGGGACCGGTCTCGCATAAAGCCTCTTCGCGGCCAGAGGGATTTCCGAAAATCCGTTCCTACCCGATGGCGCTGTGAGATGCCGAGACCCAGGGGGCGGGACCGGGGACGCCCAGCCGCTGATCCGTGAAATGTCTGAGAGAATCACGCGGATGTTGCCAAACGAATCAAGGGCCGTCAAGAACAAGTTTGAAGAAGACCAAGTCCGGAAGATGAAAGTGCGGCGGCAGCGACCGGTCCGCCGTCCTCCTAGAGCATCTGGCGGAGGACGTATTGCAGAATTCCGCCGTGCTGGTAGTAGGCAACTTCGAAAGGCGTATCGACGCGCGCGACAGCGGTGAAATGGACAGTCACTTTGCCGCTGGTATCTCGAGCAGTCACGCGGATCCGTTTGCGCGGCTCGAAGGTTTGCGCGAGACCTTCGAAATCGAAAATCTCGAGGCCGGTTAGACCTAGCGATTTGAAGTTCTCGCTAGGCAAGAATTCGAGCGGCAGCACGCCCATGCCGACCAAATTACTGCGGTGAATGCGCTCAAAACTTTCCGCCAGCACAACGCGCACACCGAGCAGGATTGTCCCCTTTGCAGCCCAGTCGCGCGACGAGCCGGAACCGTACTCTTTCCCCGCGATCACAACGAGCGGCACTCCTTCTGCGCGATATTTCATCGCCGCATCGTAGATAGACATTTTCTCGCCGCTCGGCTGATGAATGGTCCAGCCGCCTTCGGTGCCGGGCGCGAGCTGGTTGCGCAGGCGAATGTTGGCGAACGTGCCGCGCATCATCACTTCGTGATTCCCGCGGCGCGCGCCGTAGGAGTTGAAATCCTTCGGCTGGACGCCGTGCGCGATCAGATACTTTCCCGCGGGGCCGTCGGGCTGGATCGAGCCGGCCGGTGAGATGTGATCCGTCGTGATGCTATCGCCAAGCACAGCCAGCGCGCGCACGCCGCGCAAATCGGAAATTTCGCCAGGCTTGACCTTCATGCCCTCGAAGTAGGGCGGGTTCTTAATGTACGTGGATTTTTCGTCCCACGCGTAGAGGTCACCCTCTGGAATTGGCAGCGCCCTCCAATTCTTGTCGCCGGCGAACGCGTCAGCATATTCCTTCGCGAACATGTCTTTCGAAACGGCGCCGCGGATCGCCGATTCGACCTCTTGCGGCGTCGGCCAGATTTCGCGCAAGTAGACGGGTTTCCCGGATTTATCCTTGCCGATCGGCTCGTTGACGATATCGAAATCCATGCGGCCTGCTAGTGCATACGCGACGACGAGCGGCGGCGAAGCTAGATAGTTTGCGCGGCAAAGCGGATTGATGCGGCCTTCGAAGTTGCGATTGCCGCTCAAGACCGAAACTGCCACGAGATTGTTCTCCTTGATCGCCTTCCCGATCGACTCGGAGAGCGGACCGCTATTTCCGATGCACGTGGTGCAGCCGTAGCCCACGAGGTTGAAGCGCAGTTGATTGAGATACGGCCACAGGCCGGCTTTCTCGATGTAATCGGTGACGACTTTCGAGCCGGGCGCGAAACTCGTCTTCACCCAGGGCTTCGTCGCGAGGCCGCGCTCGACAGCTTTCTTTGCGAGCAGGCCTGCGCCAAGCATGAGCGACGGATTCGACGTGTTGGTGCAGCTCGTGATGGCCGCGATCACAACGGACCCATCGGCGAGATCAAATCTGTCGCCGTTGTTCTGCACGCTCGCGTGTTTCGGCGCTTCCGTGAGCGATTTCTCGAACGCCGACTTCGCCTGAGTGAGCGGGACGCTATCCTGCGGGCGCTTCGGTCCTGCCATGGTGGGAACGACGGTCGCGAGGTCGAGCTCGAGCCGGTCGGAAAAGACCGGGTCGGGCATCTGGTCGGTGCGGAAAAGTCCCTGCTCTTTCGTGTAGGCCTCGACTAACTTCACTAGATTCTCGTCGCGCGCCGTGAAGCGCAGGTAGGCGAGCGTCTCCGCATCGACTGGGAAAAAGCCCATCGTGGCGCCATACTCGGGCGCCATGTTGGCGATGGTGGCGCGGTCGGGCAGTGTGAGGCTCGAAAGGCCGGTGCCGTAAAATTCGACGAATTTGCCGACGACGCCTTTCTTGCGCAGCATGTGCGTGACGGTGAGGACAAGGTCCGTCGCGGTTGCGCCAGCGGGCAACCGGCCGTGCAGCTTGAAGCCGACGACTTCTGGGATCAGCATCGAGAGCGGCTGGCCGAGCATCGCGGCCTCCGCTTCGATTCCGCCGACGCCCCAGCCGAAGACGCCGAGGCCGTTGACCATGGTCGTGTGCGAGTCGGTGCCCACGAGCGAATCGGGGAAAGCGATCCATGCGCCGTCACGCTTTTCACGGAAGACGACGCGCGCGAGGTACTCCAGATTGACCTGATGGCAGATGCCGGTATCCGGCGGGACGACCTTGAAATTCTGAAGGGACTTTTGCCCCCAGCGAAGAAAAGCATAGCGCTCGATATTGCGCTGCATTTCGAGTTCGGCATTAAAGGTAAATGCGTCCGCTGAGCCGAATTTGTCGACCTGGACGGAATGGTCGATCACAAGCTCGGCCGGGAGCAGGGGATTGATCTTTTTCGGATGGCCGCCGAGATTCTTGATGGCGTCGCGCATCGCTGCGAGATCCACGACCGCGGGCACGCCCGTGAAATCCTGCATCAGGACGCGCGCCGGCATGAAGGAGACTTCCTTTTCCGCAGCAGAGGATTTCGACAGATCCCAGCTTGCGAGGGCGCGAACATCGTCGGCGTGGACGAAACGATCGTCCTCGTGGCGCAGCAGATTTTCGAGCAGCACCTTCAGCGAAAAGGGCAGGCGATCGACCTTGCCGATGCCGGCGCGAGCGAGAGCATCGAGACGGTAGAATTCAAACGAGTCGTTGCCGACGCGAAGCGTCGCGCGGGTCGAGAACGAATTCTTCGAAGGTGCGCTCATGCGGGGACGAATTCTCCTTTGGTGGAACGCAATAGTTTAACGCACTCGCGCAGCACGGCCGTTCCATTTTCTGGACGCCGCGTCGCCTTTGATGTGTGCGGAACCTCTGAAAATTGGCGATTAGACGAAATTCTGCTCAGCATTTTCAGCTGGTTAGGGCGAATCTTTTCGCTCATATTGGCGATTAAGAAAATCATAGGGGTCCGCAAGTCTGCGGAGGGTCTGCGCGGAGAGCCTGCGGCGCATGCGGCCGTCCCGGGCCACCGGCCGCCACTGACAAACCGAATCCGATCATTCACGATATCCATGTTAGGCGCAGCGAAGTCGTTGTCAAGCGGCCGAGTCTGTGGACTCCAGAGCATGTAGCGATCTGTTCGAGGCTGCAAATTCCTAATCCAGTAATCTAAGAAACGGTAAACGAGCGGGAAGCGTCCTAAAGGCGGGACCCGAATTCCAAGCTGGAGGCTTCCGATGAAGGTTTTCTGGCGACGGGTTGCCGCTCTCCTTGCGTTTGGCGTTTCCGTTAATCCTCCAGCCACATTTGGGCAGTCAGCACCCGCCAATCCGGAGATCGTCCGCCTGACCTATGTCGAAGGCGACGTGCGACTGTCGAGCGGTGGTGGAAAGAAGGGCGCGGTCGGGCAAACGTGGGTGCAGGCGCAGGCAGGCATTCCCATCGAAGAAGGATTCAATCTCGCGACCGGGACGGGTCGCGCTGAAATCGAGTTTGAAACTGGATCCGTAGTCTTTCTGGCGGACAATTCCACCCTCTCCTTTTGCCAACTCTCGGTGGTGAACAGTGTCCCAGCCACCTGCGTTGAATTGTTGAGCGGCACGGCGACGATCAACGTGCATCCGGTAAAGGACGAGACCTTCAAGCTCGAAACTCCAAACCTCAATGCGGTAACGGTGGCTTACCCGAACTACTCTTTTTTACGGATAGAGAGTTTCTTGGATGGCATGAAAGTGACTTTGCAGGAGGATACGCTTGCCACCCACGAAGGAAAAGACAAGGTACAACTGGCTGCGGGGCAAACGCTGACGTATGTGGGGCCCAACATCGTCAATATCACGGCACCGAGTGCCGCAGCGCCCGATGAATGGGACACCTGGGTTAAAGCCCGGCTTAGCACGCGGAAAGCGACGATGGATGCCGCGCTGAAGGCGTCTGGGCTTTCCGAACCCGTTCCGGGATTGGCCGATCTGTATCAGAGCGGGAGCTTTTTCCCGTGCGCGCCGTATGGGACGTGCTGGCAGCCAAACGAATCCATGCAGGCCTCGCCGGAAAGCTCGGGGGAGAACATGCCACAGGGCTCGCAGCAGACCTCATCGCAGAGTTCTGCTCCGACCCCTGTTAAGCAACCGCAAGCAGGAAAACCGCGGCAAATCGTTGTCACGGAGGCACGTTTCGAGCCATGCGTAACGACGACCATCATCCGCGTATGGGACCCGCGCAAGAAGGTATGGGTCGAGCATACTTTCACGGAGAATAATTCGATCGAATACAGTGGGAGCCTGTACTGGAATTGGGCGCTTTGCCGCGCCGGAACCTGGATCTACCGCAACCCAAATTACCTATTGGTCCTCAGGAAGAAAAAGCATCACCATCGGCCGGTGCGCTGGGTTCGCGTTGGAAACAAGACAGGATTTGTGCCCACGAGCCCGAAAGACGAGAAGGGCAAGCCGCCGGTCAATTTGAAACATGGCCTTTTCGTACCCACGGGAAAAGCGTCTGAGCCGATCGAGAGGGTGGCTGTTGATCCATCGAAAGAAGTGAAGCTCCTGGCGGAAGGGCCGAAGGATTTTCGAGAATTTACTTCCTATATGCCGCCAGCAGAGCGGCCGGAGATCACGCAGCAGTTCTTGGACGTGAAGTCTGCCGCGGCAGCCGGCGTCGTTGCCAAAGACGGCCAACTCAAAATTGCATATGACTACAAGCGGCAGGGGTTCGTGGAGTCGAGGGTGGCCGCTGGAGGGCACACAAGCAAACCCGTGTTGGTTGCCACGTTGAGCCCGCGCGGAATTGTCGCTGGGAACGCAGGCGGCAATTCGTCGCGCAGCGGCGGAAGCGGGTCGAGAATTGAATATGGCGGGGCCCGTAGCAGTGGGGGGTACAGCGGAGGAAGCGGCCGGGGCGGTGGTTACAGCGGGGGCGGCTCTTCCGGTCGTACTGGCGGAGGGAGCTACACCGGTGGCGGCTATTCCGGCGGCGGATACAGCGGTGGCAGCGCGGGCGGAAGCAGCGGGGGCGGGTCTAGCGGTGGGAGTCGGGCAAAATAGCCCGTCCATGATGCACCTTCGGATTGGAACTCCAGAACGGGCGTTGCGTGTGACTTCCTTCCTTACGGCCTAGCGAGCTTTGTTGTGTTGAGACTTGGGCGGGCCGGGTTCCCAGGCAGCGGCGACGGCTTTGTGCTCGTGGAACAGGCTGCTGGGAACACGAATCTGGCCGCTGCGCACGAAGCGCTCGTGATTCTCCTCTAATTCTGCAGGCATGTAGCGATAGTTGACCGTCACGCCGAAAGAGGCGCTCAGCCCGTAAGGCCGCAAATTGCCGAAGGAATTGATTCGCTCAAGGCGCGCGCCATTGGCCAGGTGAAACGTGGCGACGGGATCGTAGAGTTTTCCGTCGCGTCGCACGCGCGTGAGATAGGCGAGGGCAAGGCGGCGCAGAGGTTCCGCAAGCACACCGCGATGAGAGAAGGGCCGCTCGAGCAACTTGAAGAGCGCGTCCACGGGATCGCGACGGCCGGCGGCTGCGGTGAGACTGCGTGAATATTCCGCTAGCAGTCGCGAGAGACGATCGCGCGTGAAGCCGTCCGCATTCTGACTGTCGCGCAGCGCCTTCGAAAAGAGCGGCAGAGGCGAGAGCGTGGCGTACGTCTTGATGTTGGGAAATTCGGCGGCCAGTTCGGTGACGACCTGCTTGATTAGGAAGTTTCCGAAGGGAACGTTGCGCAAGCCCTGCAGGCAGTTGTTGATGGAATAGAAGATGGCCGTGTCGGCTCTTTCGGCTCGGAGCACCGGGGCATTCACGTCGAGAAGAGGCCCGAGATCCCCGGTCAAACCCTTCGCCAGCGCCACCTCCACGAAGATGATCGGCTCGTCGCCGAGCGCGGGATGAAAGAAGGCGAAGCACCGGCGGTCAGCCTGGATACGGCGAAGCAGATCGGGCCAGCCGTTGATTTCGTGCACGGACTCGTAGCGGATCAGCTTTTCGAGAATCGCTGCGGAGGTTTGCACGCTGATGCGCTCGAGACGCAGAAAGCCGCGGTTGAACCAGGAGCGAAAGAGATGCCGGAGGTCGGAGTCGAGCGGCTCGAAGTTCGCGCCATCGGAGCGGAGGGCAAGCAGATGTCCGCGCATTGTGACAAGCGTTTCCGTTCCGCCGGGCGCGGTGTTGATGCGGCGAATGAGTTCCTGGCGCGGCGGCTCGACAGCGGCGGAAAGGGCCGCAAGAGCGTGCGCGCTCGGCGCACGCTCGTACTCGACCGCTGCTCGACGTACGGCGGATTCGTCCGGCGAAAACTCGCGGCTCAGGATTTCGAAAAATCCAGGACGATCCTCCGGCCTCATCGAGCGGTAAACTGTGATGATTTCATGCGCGATGGCGGTTTGCGAGGCCTCACCACGCTCGGAAAGCAGGCGATGGCAGAGGAAGCGCATGTCCTTGCGGTGGCCCTGGAGCGACTGCAGGAGATTCGAGAAGAAACCCGACATCGAATTGAGAGTATAGCCGAAAGTTGCGACTAACCGGCCGCGAGAAACTGCGCCGTCCGGAAGGCGCAGGCCGCTCGGCAACTTGTCGCCGCGATATCTACAAAGCTTGTGGTCGCGAGCGTTTCTGTGAGGTTGCTCGTCCTTTATTTTTCGATGACGCCGCAGGCGATTCGGTCGCCCGAGTTGCCGGACGGGTCGGACATCAGGTCGTCGGGCTTTGCATGAATGACGAGCGCGGTGCCACCTTCATGGAAAAGCGAATTGGGACCCTCGCCGAGGGTTGGGCCCTTGGCGATCAGCGTGGCTTTCGCCTTGCCATTCTTGCCGACCACGAGGTTCAGCAGGTCGCCTGCGTGCGGGTGAGGATCTAGTGGGTTGTTAATGCCGTGATGCGCGTTGGTCGGATTGAAGTGGCCGCCAGCGGTCTTGAAATCCGGGCCATCGCATTTGCCAACTGTGTGGATGTGAATCCCGTGCTCGCCGGGCGTTAGTTGCGCGACGTTGACGGCGATCTTCACTCCGTCAGCGGTGGGAGTGATTTTGGCTGTGCCAATCGTCGTGCCTTGAGCGTTCTTAATGTCCGCGTGCGCCGATTTGGGCGCGTCGCCCAGCGCGATCGCAGCGGAGAAGCCAAGAAGTGCAGGGATTACGACGAGATTTCGGATGTGCATGGCGTGTCCTCCCCCAAGGACGTTCGAGCGGGTTGCAACCACGGAAATTCTATCACAGGGTACGGAAGCTAGATTGGCGCAATCAGTGCTTCGGGGCGACGTAGCCTTCGGGAAGTTTCGCGCCTTCGCCGAAGAAGAAAAGCTCCATTTGCTCTTCCATGATCCTTTGCGCGTTGGGATCGAGCGGATTGAGGCGGTACTCGTTCAAGAGCATCTTCGAGTGGTTGACCCACATGGCCCAGGCATCTTTCGAGACGCTTTCGTAGATCCGCTTGCCGAGTTCGCCCTTCCATGGCGGGCGGTCGAGGCCCGGCAGCTCGCGGCCGAGCTTCACGCACTTGACCATGCGGACCTGTTGAGCGCCCTGCGGCTTGTCATCGGCCATGTCGAGAAGTCCTCCGGTGAGCTTCGAACACAATCTTAAATGGTGACGCGGGGCGGCCGCAACCAGAAGGGATCTACCGGCAGGCGCCCCTTAGCTCACTTTGAGAGCTTCGAGATTCGCAACGAGAACGTCGCGCAAAGAGCGCGCAGGACGCCCGGTGAGAAGCTGTACGTGGCGCGAGCAAATCGAAAAGTATCCGGTGCGTATGGCGCGTTCGTAGGAGACCATTTCTTCGCTGCCCCACACGCCGGTGCCGTCATCGTTGGTCATGCCGTCGACGTACGCGCGCGGAACGCCCGCAGCATCGAAGATCGCGAGCCTTTCATCCTCGGTGACGGTGACGTATTCGATGGGCTGCCCGGTCAATTCCGAAGCAATCGCGGCGGCGTCGCGGAAGGTGTAAAGCTCGGGGCCGGTGATTTCGTAGGCGGCGCCTTCGTGTCCGGGCGAGGTGAGCACAGCGGCTGCTGAGGCGACGCAATCTTTCTTGGATACGAAGGCCATGCAGCCTTCACCCGTGCTCATGATCCATTTTCCTGTGCGGACCGCCATCGGCGCGATCATGGTGGCGATCACTTCGGCGTACTGGCTGTCGCGCAGAAACGTGAAGGCGGCGCCGCACCGCCGCAGCAGCTCCTCCGTGAAATAGTGATCGGCGACCGCGAGCGACGGACTCTTCGGATGAATGCCGACGCTCGATGTATAGACGATGTGTTTCACGCCCGCCGCGACTGCCGCCTCGATTGCGGCGCGGTGCTGGCGTTGGCGGTGCGGTCCGACGGCCAGTGTGCTAATGAGGAGCATCTTTTCGCCGCCGGCGAAAGCCTTCGCAAGAGTCTGCGGCTTGTCGAAGTCTCCGGCGCGAACTTGTGCGCCACACGCCGCGAGGTCGCCAAGCGAGGCCGGATTTCGCGTGACGAGGATCAGCTCCGAGGCCGGCACTTTTTCGAGTACGAGTTGCGTGACCTGACGCCCGAAGCTGCCGGATGCGCCTGTGATGACGGTGCTCATCAATGGATCCCTGTAAATGAGAATTGGGTCCGCGCATTCTAGCATCGATTCCGCTGCCCCGACTTGACAACAGTGACGCGCGCAAACAGTATCGGTAGGTTTTCGATCAGCGAAGGACCTGACGACTGGAAGGAGAACGGGATTGCAACACGTGCGATTGGGAAGCACGGGGCTGAAAGTGTCGCGGCTGTGCCTTGGAACGATGACTTTCGGATTTCAATGCGATGAGGCAACATCCTTCGCCATTCTCGACCGCGCCGCGAGTGCGGGCATCACATTCATGGACTCATCGGACGTGTATCCGCTCGGCGGCGGGCTTGAGCGCGCGGGGCGCACGGAAGAAATTATCGGGCGCTGGATCCGCGGCAAACGGCACGATTTCGTCATCGCGACGAAATGTTTCGGGCAAACGGGGCCGCAGCCGTTCCATGCCGGCAACAACCGCCGGCACATCCTGGACGCGGTCGATGCATCGCTGCGCAGGCTGGGCACGGACTACATCGACCTGTATCAGCTTCACGGCTTCGATCCACAGGTGACGCAGGATGAAACGCTCGGTGCCCTCGAGGACATCGTTCGCGCCGGCAAAGTGCGCTACATCGGATGCTCGAACTATCTAGCGTATCAAGTGGCGCGCGCTCTGGGCCGCAGCGATGTGCGCGGATGGGCGCGGTTCGTTTCGGTGCAGCCGCGCTACAACCTGCTTTATCGCGAAATCGAGCGCGAGCTGTTGCCGCTGTGCGCGGAAGAGGGAATCGGAGTGATCCCGTTCAATCCGATTGCCGGCGGTCTGCTTACCGGGAAATACGATCGCTCGAAGCCGCCTGCGGAGGGCACGCGCTTCGCTTACACGGGACGCATCGGAGAGCTTTATAGGAGCCGCTACTGGCAAGACCAGGTTTTCAACGGCCTAGATGCGTTGCAGAAAATTGCCGAACGCGCCGGTATTCCGCTCACGACGCTTGCCGTCGCTTGGGTGCTGGCAAATCCGACAATCACGAGTCCAATCATCGGCGCGAGCAAGCCGGAACAGCTCGATGCGACGATTGCTGCACTCGACGTCAAACTTGACGAGGGATTGCTAGCGGAACTGGACAAGGCGACGATCCAGTTCCGCTAACGACGAACGCGGCAAGACTAATGTTTCGCTGCTGCTTGGTTGCGGCGCCAGGTGTAGTAGCCGTCGAGAACTTGCAGCTTGTCCATGTTCGGCACGGGGATCGCTTTCGACGGATCGTCGAGATTCATCACCTGTTGGTCGTCATTCGTGAATGCGGGCCACGTCGGTAGCCCTGCTCCGTTCGGGTCTCCGTTCTTGGCGAAGTTCGTCCAGTAGGATTCGATCTGATCGGAGAGGGCGCGATCGTCTGCGGTCGGCGTCATGCCAGTGCCGAATTGGCCGAAAACGAAACCCAGTTCGCCGGCGTGGGCTGCGCCCCAGCTTTTGAATTGCGGAGCGTCGGCATAGGGCGGCCGGTGGCTAAAGTAGTAGACGAAAACTTTGCCCTTGCCGGTCTTGGCCTGCAATCGAGCCCAGGTCCACGTATTCCAGGCGAAGCCGGTGTCGCGAAATAGATCGCGATCCGAGCGCAGAGCCTCGGCATCCGTACCGCCCGGATAGGCGGCCAGAATCTTGTCGGCGTACTCACCGTAGCCGTCGTGAACGCTTTTCAAATAGGCCGGGGCAGTGATCGTTGCAACGAAAATAGCCCCTTCGTCGGAATTCGTGCCGACTAAGATGGGAGTGTCGTTGTAGCGCTTCGCTTCGTAGAGATCGTACTGGTCGCTGGGAAGAGCGTAGCCGTCAAAGGTGGGCCACGCACCGCCGAGACCCGGAGGCGACTTTTTCAGTATGTCGTCCGCGGATATTTTCCGAGCATCGGCGATCGAACTGACGCCGAGCTTCGAGAGAAAATTCTTGCCACCTTGCTCCGCGACGGAAAGTGGCGGAACGTTTTCGCCGCCTTCGTTCGCAAGTCTCGGCGGACCGAAGGAGCCACCGCTTTCCGAGATCGCCCTCTGGAAGAGCCCCTTCGCCAGCGGAGAAGCGGCCAGCATGCTGACGGAAATTCCGCCGGCGGATTCGCCGAAAATCGTGACGCGATGGGGGTCGCCTCCAAACGCCGCAATGTTCTTCTTCACCCATTGCAACCCGGCGATCTGGTCCAGCAACCCATAGTTGCCGGAGTGGCCGCCTTGCTCGGCAGTCAGTTCGGGATGCGCCATGAAGCCGAGTTCTCCGACGCGATATGACACGCTGACGACGACCACGCCCTTTTTCGCAAGGTTCTTGCCGTCGTACTGCTTGAGCGAAGTGGCTCCGATCGAAAAACCGCCGCCGTAGATCCAGACCATGACCGCGAGGCGGTCCTTTCGCGATTTTGCGGGCGTCCAGACGTTGAGATAGAGGCAATCCTCATTCGTCTCGACCTCCTCGATGCCAAGAGCTCGATTAGCAATCTGGTTTTGAATGCACGCGGGCGCAAATTTGTCTGCGTTCTTGACGCCCGTCCATGAAGCGGCCGGTTTCGGAGCGCGCCAGCGCAAGTCGCCAACCGGCGGCGCGGCAAATGGGATTCCCTTGTAGATCGTGATGCCGTCCTCGACCGTGCCCTGTACGAGACCAGCCTGCGTGCGAATCGGGGCAGGAGCTTGCCCCAGTGCGGTTGATGCAAGGGCGAACGCAACGACCAACGCCGAAATCCATCTAGTCATTCCCATCTCCCCATGAGGCATCGATTGCGGCAAAACGCCCGCGCCACGCAGAACGTCTTCCCGCCAGCGAGGACTGGCAGCAACCTACCCCGAGCCGGGCGGCATTCTATCGCGCTTTCGGGTCGTCAAAATGCCGCAGCCGAAAATTCTAGTTTTTCTTGATTACCAGTTCGGGTGGCCGCTTGCGCGGCGTACGCTGGCCGCGGCCCGGAAAGCGCGCGAGGATTTCGCCATCCCACAGGCGAATGACACGCTCGCGAAAAAGCCAGCGGTTGCGAACCTTGACGAGCTTATCGTCGTAATAGCCGGTGAAGCGGAGCGTGTACGGCGGCTCGCCCTGGCACTCGGTAACGAAAGCGAAGGACCGTGCCGAGCAGCACTTGGAATCGCCCTTCACGACCAACTGGCTGACGTGATGCTGGCGACCAGGGAAATTGGGCACATTCCGATAGTGCTCGGCGAAGCGCCGAATATTGTCGCGGCCTTCCCAGCGGTCCGGGTCTTCGAAAACTTCCTCGATGACGACGGCATCAGGCGTAAAGCAGGCGACGAGCGCATCGACGTCTCCCGTGTCGAGCGCCCAGGCGTAGGCCGCGATTAGATCATTGATTGCGATGCGATCGGCGATCGTGAGTGACTCGGCTTTCTGCAAGGGGACTCCTCGATTAAGCCTCGATCCGCGAGCTAGTAGCCAACGGTGAAGCGCTCGCGGTGGTGTTTCGCATGCTCGGCTTCGTTCATCATCGCGACGGCGTAGTCCTGCAAGGAGATGTGGCTCTTGCCCGCCTCGTCGTACAGCACCTGATCCTTTCCGAGACGGAACTTGCCCGTACGCTGACCGGGCACGATCATCACCGAGGGCGAGAGGAACACCCAGTCGAGGCCGGGCTCTTTCTTCAGCAGGTAGTAGAGTTCGCGCGTGCCGCGAATGCCCGGCTTGAACGGCTCGAACGCAGCCGGGAATTCGGGCGAGTCGAGGAATTCGATGCCCGCGGGAGTCTTCAGGCTGGCGGCTCCGCCGACTGCAAGAAAGCGCTTCACGCCGGATTTCTTCACGGCGGCGATAATGGCGCGATGCCCGCGAACGTGCCGGTAGAAAACTTCGGGACCGGGAACACCGCGCGCGGGATTGTAGGAGCTGATCACAACATCGTGGCCGGCGAGCAGCCGGGCGAGTTCGTCGCGGCGCAGCACGTCCGCCTGCACCACGCGCAGATTCGGGTGCGGCGTCAGGCGCTGTGTTCGGCGGACGATGGCCGTCACGTGGTGGCCGCGGCGCAAAGCCTCCGCTAGTATCTTCGAGCCGACGAATCCCGTCGCTCCAATGAGCGCGATCTTCATTTAGCCTCCTCAGAAACGGGCCGCGATCGCATGCGGACGTTTCAGGCAATGGATCGTGATTGACAGACGCACGGAACGGCGGGATTGTACCACCTTCACATTTCATTGCACCGGCGGAGATGCCTATGACAGGGACGGAACCATTCGGAGACGCGCGGTCGCTGCTGGACGCGCCAAAGCTCGAGTTTGCTTTTGAGGCGCGCTTGCGGTTCACGCGCGTGCAGAACATACCGCCGATGCCGACGGGCGCTGGGCGCGGCGCCGTATATGTCGACAGCGGAGAATTTCACGGGCCGCTTCTGAAAGGCAAGGCCGTGCCGAACAGCGGCGGCGATTATTCGCTGTTTCGTCCTGACGGAGTGCTGGCATTCGATGCGCGCTATATGCTCCAGGAGGATGATGGGACGCTGATCATGCTCTACAACAAAGGATATCTCTGGGGGCGCAAGCCAGACACAATGGACCGCCTGCGCGCGATGGCCTTTGCCGGCGGGCCGAGTGTCGATTCATCCGAGTACTATCTGCGCGCGTTTCCCACGTTTGAGGTCGAAACAGGCAAACACGACTGGTTAATGCGGTATGTGTTCGTCGGCATCGGCGAGCGCAAGGCGGATGGCAACCTGATCCGATACTACGCCCTGCTGTAGTATGCAAATCATCCCGCGAGGGGCGTCACAGGACGGCACAGCGATTGTGGTAGTCTGTGTATCGACGGAGCAATGTTCGCCGAAAGAGCAGGTGCGAACGAGCTCTTGCGGCCAGTTTCCGCGTCAGCTCTCAGAGCGCCTTCAGGGGGACGGGTCATGAACACGCGCGCTGCCGATGTCGCCGAATCGGTTCGAACCGATGGCTATTTTTGCGAAGTGCCTCACGAGCCGTGCGCCGTGGTGATGTTTGGCGCCTCGGGTGATTTGGCGAAGCGGAAACTGCTCCCCGCGCTTTACGATCTTGCCGTCCATGCGTGTCTGGCCCCCAGGTTTCGCCTGCTCGGATTCGCGCGCACCGAGATGACCGACGACCAGTTCCGCACGAGCACTGGCGAGGCTTTGTCGAAAAAAGCCGGATCAGGCGCGGATAACGGCAAGCGCCAGGATTTCTTGAAGCAGCTCCACTATTTTCCTGGGAATTACAACGATCCAGAGTCCTATCACCAGCTCGCGCAACGGCTCGAGGAACTCGACCGAGAGGGGCAACTCGGGGGCAATCGTCTCTTTTATCTAGCCACTCCTCCGGAGGTCTATCCGGACGTAGTCGACCAGCTGGGCCGGGCGGGGTTGGCCAAGCCCAAGGGCAACGGCTCTTGGACGCGCATGATCATCGAAAAGCCCTTTGGGCGTGATGGCGCATCGGCGCGCGAGTTGAACGCCCGCGTTCTGCGCGTGTTCGACGAGTCGCAGGTCTACCGAATCGATCATTACCTTGGCAAAGAGACCGTACAAAATCTGCTCGTTTTCCGCTTCGGCAACGGCATCTTTGAGCCGCTGTGGAATCGCAACTATATCGATCACGTGCAGATCACCGCGGCGGAGGCGCTGGGCGTGGAGCGCCGCGCGGCTTTCTACGAATCGGCCGGCGCGCTGCGCGACATGATTCAAAGCCACGTGCTGCAACTGATGTCGCTGGTCGCGATGGAAGCGCCCGCGACGTTCGACGCGACGGCGGTCCGCAACGAGAAGATCAAGATCTTGCAATCCATCCGGCCGCTCGAATCCGAAAGCGTGTGGAAATCGGTCGTGCGCGGGCAATACGGCCCCGGAAATTCGCTGGGTGCCGCCGTTGCCGGTTACCGGCAGGAGCCGGGCGTGAGGTCCGACTCGGCGACTGAGACGTTCGTGGCATTGAAGCTCAGCGTCGATAACTGGCGGTGGAGTGGCGTGCCGTTCTATCTGCGTTCGGGTAAGCGCATGCCGAAGCCGGCTACGGAAATTGCGATTCGGTTCAAGCAGGCGCCGCACATGGTTTTTCAGGGCAATAGCGTCGAGCCGAACTCGCTGGTGCTCAATATCCAGCCAGACGAAGGCATTTCGCTTTCGTTCGGTGCCAAAGCGCCGGGATCGCAGATGGAGATTCGCCCTGTGACGATGGACTTCCTGTATCGCCAAGCCTTTGGGGGAGGCTCACGCGAGGCTTACTCGACGCTGATCAACGATTGCATCCGCGGCGATGCGACGTTGTTCGATCGCGCCGATAGCGTCGAAGCGGCGTGGGGGCTCGTCGATCCGATCCTTGCGGCATGGCGCAACGCGACAGCTCCGCCGTTTCCCAACTACCCGGCGGGAAGCCAGGGACCCCGCGCGGCGGACGACTTGCTGGCGTCCGACGGCCGACGCTGGCGTTCGCTGTAAGGCGATTGTTCATTCTCCCATTTTCTGACTTGCGTATCGCGTCTTCGTTCTGAGGGACGGCATGATTCTGGCGGGCGATATTGGTGGCACGAAGACGAACTTGGGGCTGTTTGACATACGGAACGGCACGCTTCTTCGAGTGGCCAACAAGCGCTATTCGAGCCGCGAGCACAAGGGTCTCGAAGAGATCGTGGCCGATTTCAGGACGGCCGCGCCCGCGAAAATCACGGCGGCTGCTTTCGGAATTGCGGGGCCGGTCGTGGACGGCCGAGTGCGCACCGGCAATCTGCCTTGGATCGTCGATGGTGCGGCTATGGCCAAGCAGCTAGGCCTCGACCGCGTGCGGTTATTGAACGATCTGGAAGCGACGGCCCACGGAATCAGCGTGCTGGGGCCGGCGGACATGGAGACCCTTCATGCGGGAGTCTCCGCGCCTCAGGCGCCCCGCGTCGTGATCGCCGCGGGTACGGGCCTCGGCGAAGCCATTCTTTTTTGGGACGGCACTAAGCACATTCCGACCGCCACCGAGGGCGGCCACGCGGATTTTGCTCCTCACACGAATCAACAGGCGGAGCTCTGGAGATTCATCAAGGCGCGCAGCGACTTTGTCAGCGTCGAACTGATACTTTCGGGCCGGGGTTTCCGCACGCTTCACGAATTCTTGAACTCGTCCGTGCGACACCCGAGCTTCGACGATCCGACGATGGATGCCGCCGTAGAAATCACAAAGCTCGCTCTCGCAAAGCAGTGCCCGGTTTGCGTTGACGCTGTCAATCTGTGGGTCGAAATCTACGGCTCGGAGGCCGGCAATCTGGCCGTGCGAACGGTGGCGCGAGGCGGCATTTACGTCGCGGGTGGAATCGCGGTCAAGATTCTGCCGGTGATGAAGGACGGCCGATTCGTGGCCGCCGCGCAGCATAAAGAAAAAATGACGGAATTCCTTGCGCAAATTCCCATTCAGGTCGTGCTCGACGAGGAGTGCCCCCTGAAGGGCGCCGCGAACGCCGCATGGAGGGCGCAGTAGGATGCGACGCTCCCTCGAACTCCATCTTTCAAAGTAGATATTTTCCGTCGTTCACATATTGCTGTCAGTTCTAGTCCGCCGTCCTGGTACTGACCGATGCTGTCGAGGCAAACTGTTTGCGCGGTGTGGCAGTTGAATTCCAACAATTCGCTCGGAACGCTCTTCCGCAAATTCCCGTGCGGTCCTAAGCCGTTGAAGTGAAGTGAGATCGAGGTGCGGGCTTCTGGCAAGCCGATTGCCCGGATTTCCTGTTGGATCCAGCGCACGCGGAGGAACTAATGAAGCGCCTTCTCGGTTTGGCAATTCTGGCGGCCGGACTGGCAGTCCCGGCACATGCACAAGTGTTTCATGGTGGCGCCTCAGCGGGCAGCTCCTCTAACGGCTTGCCAACCAACGGCGGCGGTGGGGGCTTTGGAGGCGGCTTAGGAGGCGGGCTGTCCTCTGCTGGAAATAGATTGCCTGCATATCCGCTGGCGAACTTCAACCTGGCCGCCGTCAGCGGTACCCAAGCGGAGTATGTTCCTTCCACGTTTGTTTCTTATGACAAGGCCGTCGCGGAGGGCCGCGAGATTCTGGCCACGCCGCCCAAGACCCTCGTTCAGGCAGCGCGCGAGCAAGCTAGCGCGCGTCCGGACAAAGCCAGGTTCGCTCTCGTACAGGACCGCAACGGGAACGCAGTTATCGTCACGCGCTGATTGCCTGCCAGCGAGCGGTATCCAGTCAGTTCAGCGAGCAGAGCCCAGGACAACCGCGTTTACCTTGCCCCGCCTTTCCGGCTTCTTATCTGAAGGAAGGCACTTGCTCAAGCGGTCGGCGCTATAGGGCCGTAGAAGCAGCGACCGCCTGACAATTGGGATCGTCAGGCGGTCACTTTGCACAACCGAACTACGCCGCCGCGGGGTGGGCGCGGGGCGGGTTGTCTGGGGTTACTTCATATTCGCGCTGCTGAACGAGTACACGAAGCTGATGTAGGCCGTGTTCTGTTCTTTGACGAACTTGTCATGAGTAGGGAAGCCCTTCTCGAAAAACGGTTCACTCGCGAAGTCGTACCGATACTCCCCACGGATCAGCAACGCGCTCGTGAGGTTGTAGGAGTAAGTTCCTGTGACCTCCTGGGCGTGGCCTGTGTCACCATCGAGTAAGTCGGTGTACCCGTTGGGATCTTCGTAGTACTCGTAGCGAGCAGCAAAGTTGGTCTTGGGACTGAGCGTATATTTCGCGTAACCCGCCACGCCCCACCACGTATTCGTGGGACCAGCCTTGCATGTTATCGGAGCATCCGGCGTCACGCTGGCCGCTCCTCTTACGATTGCGTCCTCACCGCCGCAATCGCTGTAGGACTTGGGTCCGAAGCCGTAGTCTCCGTTGACCTGGAACGCCCACTTCATATTCGGGGTGTAGGCGATCGTCGCATCCTCGAGCTGTTTCCAGTCATTGAGAGTATAGCCCGAGAATTCAGTCGGATATGCATCAGTCACCGGGCCGGCGAAGTAGTTCTCGGTGACGGCCCACTTCGCAGTTGGAGTCCACGCCAGGCTCGCACCATAGGTTAGTCCCGAGCTTTGGCCGGTCCCGGCGTCGTGGAAAATGTCAGAGTTGTTCCAGCCGTTCACGAGGTAGCCCGTAAGAGCCCATTTTGAATTGAACGCATATTTCGCGCTCGCCCCGAAGTGGAAATATGGGATCGCGTAGTAAAAGAGCAGACTACGGGTGTAGTTCCAGTTGGCGTTGGTCTCAATCACCTCCGCGCCGATTGGCGTGACGAACTTCCCAACGGTGATGGTCAGTCCCTTGCCGATCGGAGCGAGGTAGTCGAGATAGGCTTCCTTGAGATAGAACTGGCTGCCGTCGCCTCCAATGTCCGAGCCATTCACGACCCGCGCGGCGTTCCCATACCCGGCGGAGACGTGATATCCAAGCCGGCCGTCCGACGTGGTTGCATCGGGAGCCTTGTCCAGAATCAGCTCCGCCATGTTGAACGAGAATCCGTTCGTTGGTGCTTCGAAATTGCGAAAGCCACTGAAGTTGTCGGGCGGATGGTTATAGTTGTAGCCATAGTAGACATCACCAAAGCCGCTGAGCGTCACTGGGCCCAACAAACCCGCGAGATTCACCTTCTGCGGCGCATCGTCCGCAGGAGAAGCAGGAGTCAAGGACGCGGCTGGCGTTGGCTCGGCCAGAGCGGCGGTCTTGAGTCCGGGCGTCTCTTGGTCTTTCAGTGCAGCAATTTCCTGCTGGAGCAGCGTGACCTGCTTTTCCAGCTCTTGCAGGCGCTCGTCCGCCGTCGGCTGCGCCGAGGCGGCCGGTTGGGACGAGGATGCAGGCTGCGCCGCCTCCTTATCGGACGGTTGATCTTCCGCCCTTAATGTCGGCGTCCAGCCAACCGCCAGAGCCGTAGCCACCGTGGCGATGGCCAATTTCGTGCATATGCGATTCATATAGTTTCCTTTCCCTCCCTGCCGCGCTCACGCTCTTTCCCTTGTGAGATCGAGGCTTTTACCCTGGATAAACGATGGATGGACGTAAAGGTACAGAGGTCAGCGCAAATGGTCCAACTCATTAAATCTATGGCTCATATTCAAAATATGTTTTCAGATTGCTTATGAAATATTTATGTCTCGGTTCGCAAGAATTCCCGGGGCAGGCTAGGTTTCCGGAGTCTCGGGCGGCCGGGACTAACAACTGGACCGGTGTCTGTGTGACGCTGTCCCATGGCCGAGGGCCCTGTGCAGAGCGTGGCGGGCTAGCGCTTAACGAAAAGGAAGAGGAGCCCAAAGACAACGACAGGGATGAGAGCCAGGAGGATATAGAAGAGAACTTGTCGTATCCAAGGTGTGCGCCGCTTCTTCCAGTCGTGCAGTTCCGCGCGATCGGAAACTCCCACTTTTTCGGGGTGCTGAAGATCCAGAGCCATTTCGTGGGCGTTGGCGTAGCGGTTCTTGGGGTCGCGCTCGATGGCTCGGTAGATGATCTCTTGGAGTTCCGGCGAAATCGAGGGTTCGATTTCTCGAGGCGGCACCGGGTTGTTCAGCAGGCGGTCGTTCATGATTGCGAACGGATTGGGGCCCTGAAAAGGGGCCTTGCCCGTCAGCATTTCGTAGAGCATCACGCCCAATGCGTAGATGTCGCTGCGCCCGTCGCCTCGCTTTCCCTTCACCTGCTCTGGCGAAATGTATTCCGGCGTGCCCATCACCTGCGAGAGTTTTGCGAACGTAAGCCGCCGCGCGCCCGCCTGGCCGGCGATGCCGAAATCGATCAGTTTGATCTCGTCCTTGTCGTTGACCATGATGTTCTCGGGTTTGAGGTCTCGATGGACGGTCCCGTGACTGTGGATGTAGCTGAGAGCGTCGCAGATTTCGAGCACGATCTTGACGGCGCGTTCGGTGGAGAACTTCTTCTCCTGGTTCAGGATTTGGCGCAGCAGATTGCCGTCAACCCATTCCATCACCATATAGAGCTGGCTGCGGTCGTCGTCGCCGAACACCTTCATTACGCCGGGATGGTCGAGAGCCTTGCCGATATCCTCCTCGCGCTTGAAGCGGTCAAAGAGAACAGGATCGGCCTCCATTTCGGGGTGAGGGACTTTGATCGCGACGGTTCGGCCGTTGCGTGTGTCGGTGGCCTTGAAGATCGAAGCCATTCCGCTGCGGGCTACGACGGATTCGAGCTTGTAGTGATCGAGTTGGTCGCCGGGCCGGACGGGAAACCTCGCGTTTGCGTCAGGCAGGAATCGGCGGGGCGTCCCGGCTAGCGGAGCCGGTAAGGCCGCCCCCGGTACATTCCGACGCGTTCGACGCCTCGGACGCGGATTATTTGCAGGGTGATATTATCACTGCCGTCCCGCT